>Ga0129310_1000603_pt1 | contig 41003 bp, 43 predicted proteins | sample Go1ome_2_FD_94433 | JGI IMG/M metagenome (GOLD analysis project Ga0129310, IMG submission 94433) | Western lowland gorrila individual fecal microbial communities from Wisconsin, USA - Go1022A metagenome | ecosystem: Host-associated > Mammals > Digestive system > Large intestine > Fecal | place... | reverse complement strand
TTCTTGACATAGCGTTCTCCGCCGTTTGAACGGCTTATTTCAAGAATTCCTGTCCGATCGAGTAAATTAATTAGCTGACCATATGCCGGCTGTCCGATAAAATGGCTACCTTTGTTCATGGTTCCTTTAGTTTTGTTGCAGAAACAAAGATAACCAAAAGGCTGGACCTCCCAATCGGAGATTCAGCCTAATTTTTTGTACTGTCAAAAAGTTTTAGCGGACAGTAATAATTCAAAACCTTCCTTCCTGAATATGTCTTCCACGCCGCGGCGTACAAGCACGTTCCGATGATGGAGGACAACCCTTGCGAGAGCATCCAGAACAACGTCCTCGGCACGAAGATCTTGGCCGACCTTTCGGTCAAATACGGCGTTCGCCGCTTCGTGATGGTGTCCACCGACAAGGCTGTGAACCCGACGAACGTGATGGGATGCAGCAAACGAATATGCGAGGTCTACGTGCAGAGCCTCAACAAGGCGGAGCGTGACGGCGTGGTGAAGGGGCAGACCCAGTTCATCACCACCCGCTTCGGCAACGTCTTAGGCTCCAACGGCTCCGTGATTCCGATTTTCGAGCGCCAGATCAAGGCCGGCGGCCCGGTGACGGTGACGGACCCCAACATCATAAGGTACTTCATGCTGATTCCCGAGGCCTGCGAGCTGGTCCTTGAGGCCGGCACGAAGGGCGAGGGCGGCGAGATCTTCGTCTTCGACATGGGCAAGCCGGTGCGCATCGCCGACCTGGCGCGTCGCATGATCGAGCTGAGCGGGGCGAAGGGCGTGGAGATCAAGTACACCGGCCTGAGGGACGGGGAGAAGCTCTACGAGGAGGTCCTGAGCGAGTCGGAGGCGACGAAGCCGTCGTTCCACGAAAAGATCCGCATCGCCTGTGTCCGTGAATATGACTGGTCCGATGTGAGCCGCGAGATAGACGCCCTGATTGCCCAGTCCCACACCTACGACGACATGGCCGTGGTAGCCTCCATGAAGCGCCTAGTCCCCGAGTACATCTCCAACCACTCCAAGTACACCGTCCTTGACCACAAGTAACCGCCCGGGTTTCCGCCTGCGAGCGTCGGGAAAGGAAAGGCGGAAGAATCATTTGAAAAGTTGACTAATTTAATTATCACAATACCATGAGCATTTTTGCTGGAAAGACATTGATGATTACCGGAGGTACCGGTAGCTTCGGGAATGCAAAATGTTGTGCACAATATGGGTGCATGATACATGGAAAAATTGCACTTTTTGAGTGCAATTGCTATCTTTGCAATAGTATTGCATAGATATACAAAATTAATTGAGTATGGTTGACGAGGCGTTATACGAATACATGCGTTTGCAGCTGGAACTTACGACCAGCAGTTTTCACAGGTATCTTTATGAACGTGTGAACTGGACTTCCCGTATGATCGCGATCACAGGGGCAAGAGGAGTCGGCAAATCCACGATGATCCTGCAATATCTTAAGGAACAGGCTTCGGATTGCAAGTTTCTATACATATCCGCTGACCATACATATTTCAGCACTCACTCTCTCGTCGAGGTTGCGGATGAGTTCTCGAAGGATGCTGGCCATTTGCTCGTCATAGACGAAGTTCACAAGTATTCTGACTGGTCCCGCGAACTCAAGCAGATATATGACACTCATCCTGATATGAGGGTGATTTTCTCAGGATCTTCCATACTGGACATCATGGATGGTGTCGCTGATCTCAGTCGAAGGGTACTACCTTATACGCTGTATGGTTTGTCCTTCAGAGAGTATCTGGAACTGTTTCACAACATAAACGCATCTAAGTATTCACTTGACGAGATACTCGCGGGCAAGTCACGTATTGACGGTGTGCTTCATCCTCTCCCTCTTTTCAGACGTTACCTTGCAGAGGGCTACTATCCATTTGCATTGGAGGGAGATTTCCCGATGAGGATGCAGAATGTCATAACAAAAACGATAGAATCAGACATCGCACAGTATGCCGAACTAAAGGCACCGACAGCAAAAAAACTAAAAAAGATGCTGGCTGTTATCTCGACACTTGCTCCGTATAAACCTAATGCGGATAGCCTCGCGTCTGAAATCGGAGTCAGCCGAAACAGCGTCTCAGACTATCTCGCGTTGCTGGAGAAGGCTCAGCTGATAGGTCAACTTAGGGACGATACGGGAGGAATGAGGGGACTGGGCAAAGTGGAGAAGGTCTATATTGACAACCCAAGTCTGATGACAGTCTTGTCCGGAGGGAAAGCTGACATAGGGAACATGAGGGAAACTTTTTTCTACAACCAGATGCGTGTGGAGAATGATGTGGTTTCCTCACGTCAGTCTGATTTCGTCATCGGTGACCGCACATTTGAGATTGGTGGCCGGAATAAAGGAAAAAGACAGATTGAGGACCTTCCGGATTCCTATGTCGTAAAGGATGACATTGAATTCGCTCATGGCAACACGCTGCCCCTTTGGTCTTTCGGCCTAAATTACTGATAGCAGACGCGGCTATTTTGACTACATGGATCTTTAAATATATTAACATAATAGCAATGGAACTTAATGGTTAGTGGTCAAATTATGGACCAAGAGAAAAGCCCCTTACCTTAGCCGGAAAAACGAGACCAGTGTACAGCAGCGAAGACTTCTTCGAGGACGCGGTGACAGGCGGCAGGAAACATCTTGGACACCAGAGGCTGTCGCCAGCGTAGAAAAAGTAAAAGAATAATCAACAAAAAATACCAAAAACGGACAATTATTGGCCTGGCGACGGGTCGAGCGGACGCTATGTCTCTGACTTTGAGCCGTGCCCAAAAATTGATTGCTAACAGTCCTAAAATAGTAAGCCTAAATGAGTGGCGACTTATTCGTAATTAAATAGAATTAGATTATAAACACTAAAACTACGACAATATGACAGAAGAAACCAAAAAGACAGTTGTCATCAATTTGGATGACAGTACTTATGCGCGAAGTTTTGAGACGGCAAATCTTGTTCACATAAGGGAATACAATCATGTGTTGGAATTGTTGAATAGGCAAATCGACAAGATTGAAGAGTATGATCGCCAATGTAGGGAGAGGAACGAAGAACCCTATACTTACAGGACTTATAATAATTCTATTGCGATTCTTGGTGGGCGTGGCTCTGGCAAGACATCATTCTTGAAATCGGTCCTTAAGTATTATCATAGCGGTAAGAATTGTGAGAATGGTGAAATAGATAAAAATGATAGACGTAATAAGGTTAAGGTGTTGAGTCTCATTGATCCTACGATGCTTGAAGATAGCGGTCATGTTCTTGTTCTTATCGTGTCTCTTATTGACAAGGAGGTAAGGGCTGCCTGCGAGAGAGGAGAGTTTGACATCCACTCCGAGTCTTTTGAGAACAAGAGGAGATGGCAAGTCGAGTTAAAAAAGATCTCTTGTGGCTTGGCTATGCTAGAGGGCCTCGGTAATGGGTTTAAGAAAGAAGTGAACTGGCAGGATGATAACTTCGTGATGAATAAAGGTTTTCAGGCGGTTTCCGCATCATTTGACCTTGGAAGAAACTTTCATCATCTTGTTGAGACGGCGCTTGACATTCTTGGGAAAAAGGCCTTCATGCTTGCGTTTGATGACGTTGATGTTGACATGCGCCGTGGTTGGAAAGTGTTGGAATCAATTAGAAAATACATAACGACCCCAAAGATCTTATGTCTGGTCAGTGGCAACATAAAATTGTACAGCATCAATGTGAGGATACAACAATGGAACCAGTTTAAGGAAATTCATAATATTGAAAAAGAATCTGATTATTCAATGCGAGTAAATGAACTGGAGGGACAGTATCTTTTGAAAATTCTCAAGATTGAAAACCGGGTTCATTTGGATTCTCTTCAGGAAGCTATTCGTTATACGGATTATCACATTCTTGATGCCGGTTTTGATAAGCCAATTCGTGAAAAATATACGACTATAATTCATGACTTAGGAATAAACGAGTCCAGTATCGTTCGTCGGTTTGTGGATTACCTCCTAAGTTTGTCATTGAGGAGTCAGATTAATCTTTTAAGGTCAAGAATCATAGAGAATGGTATAGGGGTAAGTTGCGTAGAAGCTTTCCTGTCAAGGATGCTGGCTTGTGACATACCTGTTGACTTGGCGGTTCAGAATCCCAACATGCTCGTTCCTATCATTGCAAATTATCTGATAGGGCATAATCTTTTGAAGGAGAACTACCAATTAGTTCCGACATCAAGGGACAGTTCTGTGAATGCGTGCGTGACAGGCTTGACAATTATCTTTATGAAGCATAATCTATCCAATCCTTTCGTGCTTTGGGATTATATGCTGAGAGTTGCTTATATGAGGAATATCGTCTCTTCAATTATCGATGGCAAATTAATAGAAGGCATTGCTAGTTATGTTAACCTGAGACACGATGGCACCTATAAGAATATGATAGGAATGTCAATGGCGTATAAAGAAGGTATGAAGATAATGGATATGTCTGAGCATATTAGACTATACTCCTTGAATAAATCAGCAAAAGATGGAAACAGCAACAGGATAGACTCCGTCTTAAAGGATAAGAAATCCGCAATTAAAGCACTTGGGATGATTCCATTATGTGCATTGAAAAAAACTTCGAGTAATAGTAGCTCTTCATATTATTCGGTTTTTCTATTGTTCGCGACTATTTGTCAATTGTTGAAAACCGGGAATGAGGATAAGAATGAGGTGATTAGGCTAATTAAAGAGGCTCAAATATATCGCTATTACCCAGTTCCGACATCTGATAAAGACAATCTTGAAAGGAGTGTAGAAAAGGATGATATTTTTAGCGATGGAGATAGTTCCGCAGATCCGACTTTCGACAAGTTGATAGATAGCATCGTAAAATGGAAGAAAGACTTTTCTAAAGTGGAAACTAGGCCTCCGCATCTATTAGGTAGGATTATGACACGTTTCTATTCATCCGTGAAGAATGTGAAGAAAGATAAGCTGGGAGAACAGATGCACTTGTCTATTGTTTGCTTTTTAAATTCATGCCTGATTGAAGAAGCTCGTGAGTATGTGACTGACGCAACAAAAGGAGTATCCATAAGTGATATTAATTTTAGCAACGTAGTGTCGTCGGATAAAATCTTTATGGATAATTTGTCAAAAATACCGGATGAGGAAATTAACTCAATTATTGGCTTTACTACAACAATGGCTCGTTGCCCTCTTATTTATAATTATCTGGATGTCTCTTTGTTCGCAAATAAGAAATCTATATGGAACGATGATGTAATAGCAGGCAACGAAGAACAGAACATTAAAGTAATTCTTGACAAGATTGCAATTATTGATCAGAATGCTGAAATGACGACGGCTAGGAAAAGGGGGAAAAACACTAAGTCAAGCAAGCCGACTTTTTATTATAGTCGTACAAACTGGGGCAAGACAAAGGACTATTTGGAGAAGAACGGTATTGATATATACAATTTGTTGAAATCCTATACGGATGAACAGATAGCGAATCATTTGAATGGTTTAAACTTATTTAGTACCACGATAAAAGAGGACATGATAAGATCCGTTCGCCATATTTGTATTGAGTCTCGTACCATTTAGACATGTTGACCGATTCATACATCAAATACCTAATGTGCGATGTCAACAGCCTATACACCTACTTCAACATAGGTAGGCGTGTAGGCTTGGATGATGTCAAACGTAATCTGATGCTGCTGGAGCGAGAGAAAGATGCTTTCATTCCTGATCATTATTACAGGCTGGGATTGGAACATTCCTTTGAAGGCATCAACACATTGGCGGAAGTATTTGTCAAAGGGATATGTCGTTTGGCGGACAAGTACTTGGAGTACCATGGCGACAAACTTTATGTCAAAGCGGAACTGCAGAATGAATGGCAATTGTTCATCCCGTATATGCCGCCACTTGTTATAGTCGCGGCGAAAATATGGGACAAGCACACTCCGTTTGGCAAGAATCCATGTGATTACTGCCACGAATATATTTCCAGTGTGTTGCATTACACGTCATTACTACCAGCGTATGTTCCTGAACTTAACAACTTCAAGAGCAAGCGTGGCGGTTTGACCGACCTTCATATTCATTTGAATGGGACGATAGAGTCTGATATCGTTTGGCTTGACATACTGAATCATTCCGTGAATTTTTATTCCAACCTCGCGGAAGCGCAAGGTAATGAGAAAGTCAAAGAACTATACACGCAAGTCACAAGGTTCTATGAGCCGAAAGACTTCCAAACCTTGGTATGCGTGGCGATTTCGTTAAGAAATAAATTGGTCGAATTGGTATTCGACGTTAAAGCAATTGATGAAGGTAAAAATAAGACGATGTTCGACAGCCTTCTGGATGAATTGTACGAAGCTGACTACGGTACGCAAGAAGACTTGTTGTCAGGCTGTCTTGGAAGTTCTGTTCCTGACCTCATCAAAGAATGCTACTTATACATAAGAGTATTCGATCATTTGGCGGTAAACAAGAACGATGACGCTGTCGCTGGTCTGTTCCATTATTATCTGCTTATCTTCGGACTGAACAACATGATGTTGGTTCAACAACCAACTTTATTCGGCTTTGAGGAGTTTCAGAAATACACGATGAGTGGTTTTCGTTCATTTAGTGAAGCCTCTTACAACAGGCGTTTCCTTCAGCTTGCAGGAAATTCTTTGGACAACATTCGCATGATTGAAGGACGTTTCGCTCCCAAGGATACTCTTGTCGAGGACATAAACCTGATTGAGAAAATAGATAAAGGTTTCGACACGTTCCAAGAGTGCAGGAAGTCGTATGACCTAACTGATAAGCCGCGCCTTTCGCTGGTCTCGCACTTTATAAAAATACCGGATTCCCGTAATGATGACTATATTCGTTTCAGTGATCTGCGGGCTGAATTACGAAGAAAGACACAGGCTCTTTGCCAACTCCGGAATCAGAGAGATAAGTATTCGGAATTGGTGGTAGGCATTGATGCCGCCTCCAGCGAATTCAACACCCCTCCTGAAGTGTTCGCTGAATCCTATAGGACTTTGAGGGAATGCGGCTATACTCATTTTACCTACCATGCGGGGGAAGATTTCTTCCATATTCTCAGTGGCCTGAGGGCTATCTATGAGGCGATTCATTTCTTGGATCTTAGTTGTGGAGACAGGATAGGACACGCTGTTGCCTCAGGAGTCTCTGTCGGTCTATGGAAAAATAATATGGGGGACAGACTCCTTATGCGAAGGGGCGAATATATGGATGATTTGATTTTCGCTTATCATATTATCTCAACTCAAAGCGATGACAGCTCATTGACGGATCTGCTACCCAAAGTGGCTTTGAAGATTGGAGAATATGCGTCTGTGATTTATGATAACCATTTTTCCGTGTCAGAACATATTCAAGCATGGTTGATGAGGAATAGGGAGCCTGAAAAGATGTATGAGATATCATCTGAAAAATGGAGTTCCGTGGAAAGGCTTTTTGTAATGTATAATCTTAAGCCGGTACGTGATAGATATGAAGCTGTCATCGAAGTCCCGACCTACGATGTTTTTAGAGAGAGGGACTTGACAAAACTTCAATGGCTCATGCTTGAACAGATGCATGACAAGGATCTTGTCATAGAGACGCTGCCGTCAAGCAATGTTCTGATAGGTCATCATCATGATTTCTCGACTTACCATCTCTACAATTGGTGGAAATGGGGAAAGGAGGGACACCCCATCCCGCCTATAGTTGTAGGAACAGACGATGCGGGAATCTTTGCCACCAACATCTACAATGAGTATTGCAACATATTTAGTCTTCTTAAATATCAGAAGCACATGAACACAGATGACATCATGGCACTGATAAGGCAGATTGATGAAAATTCAAGGATTTATGCTTTTGATTTGCATCGAAAATATGAGAACAAGAATGAATAGAATTGAGGATTTCGAGTTATTCCAATCCTCAGTAAACAAGCAGTTTAAAATAATTGAGAATCAGTTGGCAGATTATCAGAAGTTAGAAGATTATTATGGATTTAGTATTTGTCCGAAAGGTCGTGTTGGTGGCATAGATGAAAGGCGTATAGAAATTTTTTATGGAAACCGTCCGTACGACAAACGAAAGATAATATCAGATGATATGAACATAAGGACAGAATTGCTCTCTGAATCAGGCGCTGAATTGAGTGTTTTTAGGGATGATTTCGGTTTCGCATGTATTCAATTATATCCAGCGGAATCCAAGTTTGGAAAACAACGGGAAGAGAGCATTCTAGTTAACTGTCACCTTGATCCCAGAAGACTTTTAAAGCATCGTTTTCAAAAACACATGATGTTGATACTTAATTCATATATGGCTGTAACATGTCTTGAGGGGAATCCGACTCCATGCGATAAATTGCGTGTTTTCTTATTGCGAACCTTCAAACCTACAGTCGTGGAAAAGAGAGTCCAACCGGCTAGAATTTGGCCGTTGATTAATAGTATTGTCAAATTTGTTTTGACGGTTGGTTTAAGCGGATTTTTACTTAAGATAATAGATAGTTATGTATAATCATTCACGCATACCACAAAAACACTCTGTGGCTGAAGAAAGAAAAACAGAAACGAGTCGCGACATAGACAGTGAGATTGATTGGAAAATAATTGACCAGTTGCATAATGCTGTCTTGAATTTTTCTAAAAACAGCATGAATGCAAAGAGCATTATGTTTACTCTTATTGGGGTTATAGTAGCTGCCTTGCTTAAAAACGAACGTTCATTTGGATGCAACGAGAGACTTTTGCTTATTATCGTGGTTATATTATTTTGGCTATATGATTCTTTTACATACTATTATCAAGAAAAATTAAGATCTCAGATAGATGTCCGTTTCCATTCTCTGAAGAAGAGGCATGCAAGTAAGGAATTAAATGATGAATTTACTTTGCCTGATAACAGATCTTCTTGTGGACGTGTTTGGCGCTCGCTCTTTTGGAACTATTCTATTTTGTTTTACGTCATCATCCTTGCAGTTATTTTTTGTTGGTCGATATTTAATCAGTAGAATGCGTTTATTTGTAAGTTATACGTCTAAAGATCCTGCTATTACTCAAGAGGTTCTTGTTAAAATAGAAACTCGTCTTAAACCTTTTGCAAATGTGTTTATTGATAGACTTCATAATATTAATGGAGGTCAGGCTAGAGTTGATCATGAATTGAACCTCTGCGATGTGTTGATTCAAATTGAATCGCAAGGTTATGAATCTGACTGGGTTAAGAAAGAAGTCCATTTTGCTAGACAAAACCATAAACCTATTATTCAGACAAAATTGGACTCTTTGCTTAATATGAGCGAAACCCAAATGATGAAGTCTTTTTCTTCGTTTGCGTCGGATGTGGTAGAATATAATACAATACTTCGGTAAAAATTTACCGTACTAAAAAGTTAAATAATGGAAGCCGGATGACCGGTTCCGCTATATAAAAGTTCATTGAAATACTGTCAATAACTGTCGCTTGGCAAGCTGATGAAAGGTCCGGAAGGACACCGAAAAAATGTCTGAAATATTGATGACAGGATAACAAAAGTATTGCATAAGTCGCTGATTATTTGTAACGTAACCGTCCCCACAACCCCATCTTGACGTGATTGCTGAAGAGTTATACCTTCGCGCAAAAACGTAAAAGATGAGAAAGAAACAGGAACCAAGTCCGGTCGAGAGACGCGGCTGGAAACCGGCGTTCGCCTATGTGGTGTTGTCAGACGCGAATTCAAACGATGCCGGCAAAAGTGGCAGCATCGAGCTACAGTACCCCAATGGAGTGCGAATCTTGTTGCCTCAGGGAATGCACGACGCGGGGGAGCTGATGAGTTACGTAAAAGCATATGGAGAGTGATGGGAAGGAGGTATGTCAGTTGGGCGGCAGCCTGAAGTACAGGGTGTATTCCCGTCCTGTGGATATGCGGAAATCGTTCAGGGGACTGGCGGGCATCGTCCATTCCGAGATAGGGCGCCAGCGACCATATCTGAAATGACCGCGAAAAGTGTGTCAGGCCTTGTCGAGTCGGCGAAGAAGCTCCAGAAAAGCAGTAAATCCAAAGACCGTCATATTCGTTATTGCCTGCGCAAACTCTTCGGCTCGACAAGTGAGAAACTGCATGATGACGAGGGGCTTTCAGTTCGCAGAGAAACTTGCGCAACGCCTTAAGCCGGGGGAACATGGCGGACATAATGAGGAGAATAGAGGAGCGTTTGGAGGTGTTCCGTAAGTCGGACTTCGTGGGCTGCGGAGAACTGCTGAAAAAGACCCTTAAATATGCGAGAGGGGAATGGCCGGCGATGAAGAGGGTTCTGGAGTGTGGCGACGTGGAACTGTCGAACAACCTCAGCGAGCAGATGATGCGTCGGATAAAGATGAACCTGAAGAACGCCGGGAAAATCGGAAGCGAGAGGTCGGCCAGGCACAACGCGTTCATGTACTCTGTGATCGAGAGCTGCAAGATGGTGAGGCGTAACGTGGAGGACTACCAGAAATCCCTATTGGAGCGACTGCGGACGGCAAGTGACGGTGACAACCTGACGAACTGCCTGCCTTGTTATCTGCCCGCATAGCAGAAAAATCAAAATAATCGAAAAAATAAGTTTAAGGAAACCGCTGAAAATCAGCGGCAAGCATCAGCTTGAGGAAAAGTGGACGCGTACTATGCAAACGGCAACTAAGGTTATTTTTAATACGATAGTACTATATGTAAAGATATTAATGACTATGGCCATAGCCTTAATATCTGTGCCGTTAGTACTTAAAGCATTAGGTGCAAGCGATTACGGTTTGTATAATCTTGTCGCTGGTATTGTTGCGATGCTGGCTTTTCTGAATAACTCTATGACTGTATCTAGCCAAAGATATATGTCAGTAGCCATGGGTGAAGGTAATAAAGAGAAGATTAATCAGATATATAATGCTAGTTTTATTCTGCATGTATGCTTTGCTGTTGGAGTTGCTTTGATGCTGGAGATAATCGGCTTGCCTTCTATTGGAAAACTGAATATTGATCCGAACAGGTTATGGTGCGCCAAGGTCATATTCCAATTTCTGATCATCAGCATGTTTTCTAAGATCATTGCGGTGCCATTCGATGCAATAATGAATGCTCATGAGGATATGCTTGCTTTTTCCGTTATAGAATTGATTGACTCATTTATAATGCTGACAATTGCAATTACTCTCCAGTATATTTCTGTTGATAAACTTGCTTTCTATGGTTTTGCAGTTGCTTTCATCGCAATATTGACCCTTTTAATGAAATATGGGTGGTGTTGTCGTACATACAAAGATTACCGCATTACTTGCAAAGTTAAAGTTGGAAAACCTCTTATTAAAGATATGTTAGGCTTCACTGGATGGAATCTCTTTGGTGGTCTGGCTATGATGGGTAGAAATCAGGGTGTTGCTGTCATTTTCAATATATTTTTAGGGACTGTTGCCAATGCCGCTTATGGTGTGGCAAATCAGATAAATGGGGCATTAAATAATTTCTCTTCAACTTTTCAGAGAGCTATCAATCCTCAACTAATGAAGAGTGAGGGGATGGGTGACAGAGAACGTTTACATAAAATCTCACTCATATCATCCAAATTTTCAGTTATTGCTTTATGTATGATTTCTATACCATTGATTATAGAAATGGATGATGTTCTAAAGATCTGGTTAAGAAATGATATTCCAGAGTCAACTTTGGAATTAAGCCGTTGCATCCTTGCCCTCTCGATTCTATATCAGTTCTCAACGGGATTAATGTCTGCTATTCAGGCAACTGGCAATATTAAGAACTATCAGATAACGATGGGATGTCTTATTCTTACAAATATTCCAATTGCTTACTATATTTTGAAACTTGGGTATCCTATCTATTATGTAACAGTCGGTTTTATAATGATAGAGGCTATATCTTTAGTAGTTCGAATCTACATGGCCAAAGCAATTGCAGGAATATCACCAATGGATTTTGTGAAAAATGTAATTATTCCTTGTATTGTTATATGTGTAATTCCTTCCGTTTGCAGCATTGTTCCATATATGATGATAAATGAAACTTGGCCGAGGCTGATTGTGGTTAGTGCAACTTATGGCATTATGTATATATTATTGACATGGCTTTTTGCATTAGATAAATTACAAAGAGTGGCAGTTGTAAATAAAATCAAGTCGAAAATGCACAGATAATTCTTTGTTAACAAGGATTTTATATTAAAAAATACTGAATATTTATAATGAGAATAGGAATTTTAACATACCATACAGCATGCAATTTTGGTGCATTCCTTCAGTTGTTATCTACCGTTGAGTATGTACGTAAGCGTGGAGCGGAACCTATTGTGATAAATTGGGTTCCCAAAGATTTCGAGGCAGATTACGAAAACCGTTCGAAACAAGAAGTGAGGAATTTATACGCAGAATTAAGACAAAAGTATCTTAACCTTACGCGCCTGTGCAGGACTTCGTATGATGTCGCTCTTGCAATCCAAGATGAGAAAATTGAAGCTGTTATCATAGGTTCAGATGCTGTAATACAACATCATCCATTTAGAGAACGTTTCCATTTCCCGTGTCGAAGGATATTCTATATAAATCATCCTACAAGTGATCGAATGTATCCAAATGCTTTTTGGGGTGAATTTATGAAATACTTGACATCTGTACCTATTGCAATGATGTCTGGAGCATCTGTTGATTCTAAGTATTTTTATATCAAAGGAAAACTGAAAGAAAGAATGAAGAAGAGCATTCTTCGTTTTTCATACTTTTCTGTAAGAGATGAATGGAGTAAAGAGATGATTCAATATCTCACTGACAATGAGGCAATCCCCTCGATTACACCTGATCCCGTCTTTGCATTTAACTACAATGCACCGCATCTTGTTCCAACTAAGGAATACATCTTGAAAAAGTATAATCTGCCAGAACGATATATTATTTTAAGTTTTAAGGTTGGACGTAGAGTATCCGTGGATCAAGAGTGGATAGACGAGTTCCAATATTTATCAAAAGAGCAAGGACTCGCATGTGTTAAGTTACCATATGCTGATTCTGATGCTTTTGGAGATATCGAGAATAATGTAGGAACGGCCATAAGTCCTCTTGATTGGTATGCGCTGATTAAATACTCACATGGTTATGTAGGTAATAACATGCATCCTATCGTCGTATCTCTTCATAATGTTGTTCCTTTCTTCAGTTTCGATAATTATGGAATCCCGGTTCTAGATGGCAGGCCTACAAATGGCGAATCAAGTAAAATTTATCAGATTTTGAAAACAGCAGGATTGGATAATAATAGAGTCTTTACTAACGCTAGAAAATATGTTGCACCTTCTGCTCTTGATGTATTCAGTTCTATTATTCATTTTGATAGGGAAAGAGAAATGCAGTTTGCAAATGATTATTATGGCGAATATGAAGATATGATGGAACATATTTTCAGAAGATTAGAATGTTAGAAGTGAATCTTGTATAACATAAATACAAATGCATGATACAAATAAAACACCTTCTATTAACAAGGTGTCAATGCTGATTTTGGCTCTTTTGCCCATTTTATCGTGGTACAAGATACCTTTCCCGGTAAGCTTGGGTTATGCTATTATTCTATTCTTGTCGGCTTATACTATTGTTAAGGCAGGTTTTAGAATTAATGTGGTTCCAACAATATTTTGGATCGTATTCGCATATGTCTGCTTTATGTGGATATACAACCATGGCTTTGCTTTTTGGACATTACTTCCACCTGGAGGGTGGGTGTTTTTTATATTCGTTCTAGCAATACTATGGGGTGTTATCTCCTTTGACATGGGCTTGTTCAAAAAGTATATGCGTTGGGTTGTAATGATTTCCGGGGTATTGTTCTGGATTCAATTGGCATTGTATACTGCAACTGGTAACCAGCAGATTTGTTTTGTTCCAAATTTGACCGGAGCATTTACATATGAAGATTATACCTATGCTGATATTGTAAAAAGGCAATTAGACGGAGGTTTGCCTTGTTCAATATTTCTGGAAAAATCGTACCTGGCATATTACTTTCTTACATATTTGGCTATAATATGGTTTGATAATAAGAATAAGCTCTTTTCTAAGGAAATAATCTTTGTGATTGCCACTCTCATAGCATCACGTTCAGGTACAGCATTGGTTGGATTCGTTGTGCTTTTTGCTGTGAAGATGTTTTCGACGTTTTGGAATAAAAATTTAAGGAAGCGCATTTTGCTGATATTTTTTATAGTACCTTTAATTGTTGGAGCATTTTATGTTTATGCGGAAACAGAATTAGGACAACAGATGCTCTCTCGTACGGAAGAATTATCTGATGAAGGAACCAGTGGATATGCCCGTGTAGTAAACGGATACATGATGTTTGATCAACTTACTCCAGAACAAAAAGTCTTTGGAATCTCTGATGCAAGGGAGCGATTTGGATATGAAAAAAAATCAGGAGCATTCGTGTTCTATGTAAACGGAGTTCAATCCATACTCCTAAATATGGGCTATATTGGTATTTTGCTGTATTTCCTGTTCTATGCAAATGTATTCCATAAAGTTGGTTTGACCTCAAGGATGTGTGTCGTTGTATTGCTTGTAATGAGCCTTCTGGAGGCCAATTATCTGAATTCATATATGATGCTTCTAACAATCATACCTTGTGCAGAGGCTTATTTGAAAAGAAATGTCTCGATTACGAAATATTATAATTAAAAGATGAAAACCATTATGCTTATCTTCGGCACTCGTCCCGAAGCAATCAAAATGTGTCCCCTTGTTAAGGAATTCCAGAAACACACCGAGGAATTCAAAACAGTAGTATGTGTCACCGGGCAGCATCGAGAAATGCTCGACCAAGTGCTTCAAATATTCGACGTTCATCCAGATTTCGACCTAAACATAATGAAGCAAGGGCAAGATCTAACTGATGTGACAGTACGTGTTCTCACAGGCTTGCGAGATGTTTTTCAGGAATGTCGTCCTGATGTTGTGCTTGTTCATGGAGACACCACAACTTCCACAGCTGGAGCACTTGCCGCTTTTTATGCTCAGATTCCAGTTGGACATGTTGAGGCTGGACTTCGTACTCATAACATATATAGTCCATGGCCGGAAGAAATGAATCGTCAGATTACTGGTCGTATAGCTACTTTTAATTTCTCACCAACACCTCTCTCTGAGAAAAATCTGTTGGATGAAAAAGCACAAGGAAAGGTATATGTGACCGGAAATACTGTTATAGATGCACTTCATATGGTTGTTAATAAACTAAATAATGACGCGATGCTTGCAAAAGAACAGGATGATATTCTTCTTAACGTTGGTTATGATGTTACACGTCTCCAAGATGGAAAAAAAATGGTATTGATTACAGGACACAGACGAGAAAACTTTGGCGATGGATTCATACGGATGGTAACAGCTATGAAGGATCTTTCAGAAAAATATCCTGACGTGGATTTTGTATATCCAATGCATCTGAATCCTAACGTGCGTAAACCTATACATGAGGTATTTGGAGAAGATCTCACTTGTTCTAATTTCTTCTTTATAGAGCCTCTTCAATATCTTGAGTTCGTTCATCTTATGTCTAAAGCGACTTTGGTTCTTACTGATTCCGGCGGAATTCAAGAAGAAGCTCCAGGTCTTGGCAAACCTGTTCTTGTAATGCGTGATACCACAGAACGTCCTGAAGCTCTTGCTTCAGGTACAGTGCATCTCGTTGGTACAGATTATGATAAGATTATGATGGAAGTGAGCACACTTCTTGACGATGAAGAAGCATATCGTAAGATGTCACAAGCTGTTAATCCTTATGGTGATGGAAGAGCTTGTAGTAGAATCGTCCGCATCTTGAATGATGAAGAAGTTGAACGTTATTGCATTTGAATTGATGGAAAAAAAAACAATTTTATTGGTATATAAGGGACATTTTAGTTATTTGCCCCCTTTTCAGTCTTTGGTAGAAGCTTTACTCTCAACTAACAAATATAAGTTGAAAGTTATATGTTCCGAAGAAGAGCCTGATATGGATGAATTGTATAAGAATGAAAACCTTGAGTTTATCCATTATTATACACTCGAACCTCGAAAAGGATTTGCTTCTCGAGTTCGCAATCATATAAAAACTGTAACCCTTTTTAAGAAAAGGGTTAAGTCTGATCTAGATTCTATCAAGTACGATGTTTTATGGATTATATATGAACGGACTGCTATTTCTATGAGAGATATACTTGTTGGTAGAAAGTATATCTTGACTTCATATGAATTAAGGGATTATTCGGAGCCCGAGTTAATGAAGCCGTTGGCAAGACCTATGAAGGAAGCAAAAGTAAACATTCAATGTGAATATAATAGGGCGTGGATTGCTAGAATGATATATGGTTTGAATGAAACTCCATTAGTTATCCCAAATAAACCTTTTTATCATCCATCCGACCGAAATGATTCTACAGATAAGATTGTTTCAGATGGTAAGAAGATTATTTTGTACCAAGGCGTCTTGACTAGGGAAAGAAACTTGGACGGAATGTGTAAAGCAATTTCTTCGCTTGATGATTTTAAACTTGTTATATTGGGGAAAGAAACTGAATATGCTAAAGAATTGAAAAGGAAATATAACCTAGTGGAGTTTCCTGGTTTTATTAAGTCTCCTGCTCATTTAAAACTGACGAGCAATGCATACATAGGATTGGTAACCTACAACCCGTTGGACTTGGACTGCGCTTACTGTGCTCCGAATAAGATATGGGAGTTCTCGGGGTTTGGAATTCCAATGATTTGTAATGAAATTCCAGGGTTAGAATATACCGTTAAAGCCCACAAGTGCGGAGTATGTACGGATACAGACGATCCTACTTCAATTGTTGATGCTATTAAAACAATTGCTGATAACTACGAGGAATATAGTATTAATGCAAAAAAAATGTATGATAACGTGAACCTCATAGAATTAATTAATCATGTTCTTGACAAGTATTATTCATAGAGACTTCTGACTTATGTTTACGACACCGATTATTATTGGAGGAAATCATCATAATACGCTTGGAGTTATAAGAGCTTTAGGGTTTAAAGGAATTAATTCGTTAGTAATGCTTGTTACTGACGAAAAAAAACCATATGTGTCATATAGTAAATACATCACTAAGTGTGTTTTGTTAAGTTCTTCGAAAGAGATAGTCCCTTATTTACTTAATTACGCTAAGGATATTAATAGTAAATCAGTTATTTTTTCTTGTGCAGATTCTGTTACAAGTGAATTAGACAATGCTTTTAACATTTTGAAGGATTTCTTCTATCTACCTACAGCAAAAGAGCAAGGCGTATGCAATCATTATATGAGAAAAGATATAATGGTGAATTTGGCAGAGTGTATTGGTATTAGATGTCCCAAAAGTTGGATTGTTGACAAAAGCATAGATGCTGATTACTCAAATATTTCAGTTCCGTGTATTGTAAAACCACTCGCTAGTATTTTAGGGTCTAAGGCTGATATAAAGGTCATTCGCGATAAAGACACTTTGTACGCATATCTCTCAAATAATAAAAAGCGTCAATTTATTGTACAAGAATTTATTGATAAAGATTTTGAATACCAACTCATAGGATGCTCACTAAACCATGGAGAGACGATAATTATTCCGGGTTATTCCAAATGTATTCGTCCGTGTCCTGGGACAAATACGGGATTCCTTGAATACAAAGCATTCGGTGAGTTTCGATGCGAATTGAGAGAATGTAAAGACTTCATAAAGTCAGTAGGATATCAAGGGCTATTCAGTATGGAATTTCTTCGTGATAGACATGGCAATGATTATTTCATGGAAATTAATATGCGCAATGATGGCAATGGGATCTGTGTAACTGGGGCGGGTGTTAATTTACCATATGTTTGGTATCAGTATTGTACTGAGGGCGACTATAAAACTGAGTCTTCCAATAAGATTAATGATACATATGTGATGCCTGAATTTGATGATTTTATCCTGGTGCTTAAAGGAAAAGTTTCGTTTATTTCTTGGTGGAAGGATTATAAGAGTACGACAACGTTTATGGAGTATTGTAAGGAGGACCCAAAGCCGTATTATGTTCGAAGGAACCAATTTTTAAAGCACTTATTGAATAAGCTGATTCATTGGTAAAAGTCCGATTTTTTTAAATAATGTATCTGTTAAAATAATTACAAATGGTTAGTGGTCAATTTTTGGACCTGGAAAAAAGCGTCATAACTTAGGCGAAAAAAGCAAAGGTTATGTACAGCAGTGAAGACTTGGAGAGGTTCTACCTCGATTATCAAAGCGAATGGGTCCCGCGCGGGATGACGCTACAGGCGTATTGCAGCAGGAACAACGTCCCATATAAGGTGATGGAAAACTATTCTCGCAATATCCAAAAGAAGATTGTAGAGGTAAAAGTGGTAGGTCGTCCTACGGAAGAGCCTCAGCAAAGTGTTTCCTCATCGCCGTCATCTGTCCAGCCTCAAAGCGAACAGTCGTTCAAACGGGAGCCGAAGCGTAGTATATCGGTGGCGATTCGTTTCGGAGATGGGACAGAAGAGAGTCGAAAGGGATTGGAATATGTGGGCTTGAAGTTGCTGATAGAGAAGCTGGAGGTTCTATGCTGAGTATAACAGGAATGAACAAGTTCTATTATATAAAGACTGCGAACAGCGAGGGAAGGCGAAGACTTGACGTGCTGCCTACCATGTTACATGTCTTTTTAACGAGAAACTAAAAAATTACAAAAAAATATTATTAACAAAACCGCTGGAAATCAGCGGTTAACGGTGGTGCACGGAAAAGTGGACGCGTACACCCGAAACGAAGTTATTACATGGATCATGCTCTGAACTACTTCGACCACTTCAAGGAAGGCTTGTTCATGTACCGCAAGGATGGAAGATATCCGATAGACAACAACCTGGCTGAACGTCAGGTCCGACCATTTAAGGCTTTGCGAAAAGCTATACAACACTACGGAAGTGATGCTGGTGCGGAAATGTCAGCAGTATATCAGAGCGTAGTGAGAACAGTGAAGCTTGCCGGTCAATCGGTATGGCGGTTCCTCGGGGACTTCTTCGAGGATATGGTGACAAGATGGAAGAAGCATCTTTCGCTTCTAAGTCTGTCGACCACATAAAAAAAACAAAAAAATCTAACAAAAAAATACGAAAAATGGTCGAAAATTGGCCTGGCGACGGGTCAAGCATATGCTATGTGCTTGATTTGTAGGCTAGTACAAAAATTGACCACTAACGAGATAGTCAGTAAATCCCATTTTCATATGTCGCTACGTTCAATAATACACAATTTAAAGTTCAACAGGTGGAATCTTGCTTTCGTTGAGGAGTCCTTAGATGGGATTTTACAGAGCAAGTCGGTGAAAGTTAATTATATGAAAGGGAACAATCGCAAACAATGGTTTGCCGACCCTTTCATATTGGATGTAACACCTGAGCATATCATTTGTTTAGTTGAAGAATTATCCTATAAGACAATGAGAGGAAGAATCGCTAAACTAGTGATAGATAGGAAAACATATAAGCTGTTAGAAACGAAAATTCTGCTCGACTTACCTACACACCTCTCTTTTCCTTTTATTCTCCGGAAAGACGGGAATGTGTATGTTTTGCCAGAAAACTCAGCCTCAGGATGCTCTACTATTTATAGTTATAATTCAACTGATGACTCGTTGACGCCATATAATGTTATCGCCAGGCGTCCTTTTACTGATGCTACTATTTTTTGCGAAGACAATAAGGCATATCTTTTGACGACACAACGTCCAAATCAAAATGGTAATGTGTTGGATATATATTGGTTTGATACAGAAAGGTTTACCATTAGCAAGGAGCCGATTCAAACTGTTTCTTTCGATAACAAGCGAGCTAGAAATGCTGGTGAGATATTTAAGTCCAGCGGTAAGGCATATCGTCCTGCTCAGGATTGTAATGGAGGCTATGGAAAAGGAGTTATATTACAGGAATTAAAGATAACTGATGGTGAGTTTGTATTTAAAGACTATTGCTCTTTTTATCCAAATAGCTGGGTTTATCATATGGGTTATCACACATTCAATTCATATAAAGGTCTAACTGTGTTGGATGCTCATGGATATCGATTTGTATTGCTTGGACGTTTTTTGGAGGCTTTATCGAGTATTGCTAGAAAATTTTTGTGATGATGAAAATAATTGAATTGAATTTTTATCTTGGCGGTGGCGGCGCATCTCGACTGATGGCGGATCTTAGTAATCAATATGCCTCCGATAAAGATAATAATGTAATAGCTGTATCAGTAATAGAGTCTGAAACAGCAGGGAATAATTTTATCTCGTTTAAGAAAGATTTGATTCCTTCGGTCAAATACATTGCTTTGAACAAGAAATCTGGACTTGGATTGGCTTCTCTTTGGAGTGTCTATCGTTTGATTAAAAAAGAACGCCCCGATGTTGTTCATCTACATGCCAACATATTGTTACTTCTTTTGCCAGTACTTTTTTGTAGGAAAGTTAATTATGTCCATACTATTCATACATTGGTGACACGTCAGTACCCTCAGGGAATTATTAAGAGAATTGCTAATTGGCTTTATAGGAATGGTAAGGTTATTCCTGTAACTATATCGCAGGAATGTCATGAGTCTTATAAAGATTGCTTTGGGCGTCAAGAAGACATTTTAATTACAAATGGGAGAGAGTCTTTAAAAACCACAGAAAAGATCTCATTGGTGAAGAAAGAACTTGAAGATATCGGAGTAAGTCAAGGCTCAATTGTATTCCTTCATGTGGCTCGTCATCATCCTGTTAAGAATCATGACCGTATGTTCAATACTTTTCAGCGACTTTCAAATGAAGGGATTGACTATCAACTGATAGTAATAGGGGACCACTACGATATATATGAAAAGCAATTTAGATTTCATAAACAAATACACCTTATAGGGGCACGCACTAATATAGGAGATTACATGTCTTTTGCGGACTTTTTTGTATTAACAAGCGATAAAGAAGGGTTACCATTATCTCTTTTAGAAGCAATGTCAATGGGAGTTATTCCCGTGTGTACTCCTGCTGGTGGCATAAAAGATGTACTTAGAAACGGCGAAAATGGGTTTGTGTCAAAAGAAGTCTCAGATGAGTCTTATTATCAAATTGTCAAATATGCACTTCAACACAGAGACGAAATTTCAAAACAAGCTATAATTAATGAGTACAAAGAGAAATATTCAATGGAAGTATGCGCGAAGCATTACATGAATATATATAATGGTACAGATGAACAGCACAAATATTAAAAAGACATTGGATTCGGACCTTTGCACAGGATGTGGTATTTGCGAAGGTGCATGTCCTACAGGAGCAATATCTACTATAGTAATAGATGGGAACTTTCGTCCAAGAGTTGATACAGACAAGTGTGTTAATTGCGGGCGTTGTGTAAAAGCTTGTCCTGGACTTGGTGTTGAACTTGTTGGTCTTGCAAATAAATATCAGTCAGACACTAGTTGTTATGATAAAATGGTAGGCAGATATGAAAAGTGCTTCACAGGCTACTCCAACAATAATGACGTTAGATTTCATTCCGCGTCGGGAGGTATGGTTAGTCAATTTCTAATTTGGTTGCTTGAGAATAATAAAATAGATGGCGCCATAGTTACAAAATTTGACATCAACAGCCCTCTGCTGGTTAAAACAATTATTGCAACGACTCGTGAAGATATCATATCTGCAAGAAGCAGCAAATATGCTCCAGTAACTTTAAATAGAGCAGTTCAAGATATAAAGGCTGCATCTGGTTCTCGATATGTAGTTGTTGGCCTTCCATGCCACATCCAAGGAATGCGTAAACTTATGGATATAGACAGGGGACTTCGTGAAAAAGTGGTAGGTCTGTTTGGTATCTATTGTAGTTGCGGTCGTTCATTTTATTTAACAGAACACGTGTTTAAAGAGAGAGGTATTCCTAAGGATAAAATTACTTATTTCCAGTATCGAGATGAAGGCTGTCTTGGCAAGATGGTTGTAAAAATCCCCGAAGGGGATGCCAACACTATCAGGGTTAATAGTAACTCTGAAAGTGTTCTTTATAATAAAGACGTAGTCTATAAAGAACACTATCAGAGTTACTATCATCCATTGAGAAGTTTCTTTGTTCCTCGCAGATGCCTGTTTTGCATAGATCATTATGCGGAATTGGCAGATGTATGTTTTGGGGATATCCACATCAGACCATATTCTGATGACAAGGTAGGAGTGAATAGCATTATCGTAAAAAACAAAAAATGGCTTAGCCTTCTTGAAGATTGTCAGAAAGCAGGTGAAGTTCATATTGATGAAGTCTCGTTTAAAATTGTATCTGACTCACAAAAAATGTCATTTAAAAAGAAAGGTCGGAATGGAGCCTTTGTTAACCTCTGCAAGAAATTAAGGATGACAGTACCAATATATGATGTTGACTACTTGCGTCAACCAACAAAAAGAGACTATCTAGATTATATTCAAAATAGATTTCAACAGTATATTGGCTGCCATAAATCTTTATGGTGGCTTGTAACAAGACTGAAGTCAAAGATTAATATTCACTGATATGCATAAGAAAATCTTGACAGCTATTTTATTACTATGCCTGTTTGTATCAATCGCAAATGATTTGTTTGCACTTCCTGATTCTGATTTTAGCAGCGTACAATGGAACAGTTGGACTGATGCGAGATCTGCAAGACGACTTTTACTATGCGCTCAAAATTTAGGGAAGAGTTATTTTAGCCAATTCCATGTGTACGATGTAAGAAGTAATGATATCTCTACTTCTCAATTCCGCGAACAGACGGGGGAAACACCTTATGTGTATGCTGTAGATTTTTACTATGCTACTGGTTCTTATTTTACGGAAGATTATAAAGAAAAGAACAAAAACGCTCTAATAGAAACTGTGAAAAAACAATGGCAAGAGAATAAGGCCATACCTTCATTTTCTTGGCATTTAGAGAATCCATACGTAGATAGTGATTTTGGAGAATACATGGGATGTCGGTATAGGTATGGAAATAAATGCAAGTATTATCCAGAGAATCATAGGTATGTAATTAAAGAGATTCTGACATCGAAAGGTGGTTCTTATTGTGGTTTTGGATCTTATAAGGCAAAGAGTAATAAGAAAGCACAATATAGCCATCCAAGAGAATGGTTTAATGCTCAATGCATGGAAGTAGCAGAAATTATTAACCAGTTTGTTGATAATGAAGGTAAACCGATTCCATTTATTTTTCGTCTATGGCATGAATGTGAAGATTCATGGATGTGGTGGGGCAATACGTCGGTGTCAATAAATGACTATAAGAAGTTCTTTATTTTTACGGAAAAACTAATAAAAAAATATGCCCCGAAATCTCAAATTCTGTGGGCTTATTGTACAGATAGAAATTGGACGTCAAAAGATGACTTTTTGGCACGATACCCAGGGGACAAATATGTTGACATAATTGGATATGACGACTATCAAATTGGCTGTTCTAGTAAGAGAGATGAATCTATAGAGAAAGCACGTATTGTTACTCAGGTTGCTAGAGAACATGGAAAAGTGGCGGGGTTATTTGAGACAGCAAATATGCAGAATGAATCTAAATATAATTTCATGTCTGATTATTTGTATCCTTTGCTGCAATCTCGAGGCGTTAATCTAGGATTTGTTCAAATGTGGATTGGTGGTTCATTTGAGACCCCTTTGCAATACAACGATAGAAAGAGATTCCTTAAGTTTCCGAATATATTAATGATTAATAGCAATGAATAAAAAGATAGGGTGTGCTATCGCATATCGTAAAGGACAGAATAATTATGGTACTTCTTTACAGGGGTATGCAATGATTAAGAAAATACAGCAGTTGGGATATGATGTGGAGATTATTAACTACATTAAGCAATTTACAATTCTTGATAAAATCAAATGGGTGATAAATGCTTATAGATGCGGTTTAGGAAGAAAGTTAAATGTGGCAAATCAATCTGTTCCATTGGATTATACAAAGAATATAGCCATAAGAACGGCTGCGGTAGATGCATATAAGGCAAAGAAACTCTTGCCATTATTTCATAATTATCGTGGGTATGATGCTTTAAATAAAGGATCTAAAAATTATGATGTCGTAGTGGTTGGCAGTGACCAAGTATGGATTCCTTCCGGTCTTCCAACAAAATTTTATAACCTGCTCTTTGTCGATGACAATGTACGTAAAGTTGCATATGCGAGTAGTTTTGGAGTGCAAGATATCCCAAACTTTCAGAAAAAAGCGACAGGAGCATATCTGGATAGATTCTATAAAATAGGAGTACGAGAGAAGAGAGGCAAAGAAATAGTTGAAGCTCTTTCCCATCAGACAGCTCAAGTTGTAGCGGACCCCACTTTACTGCTTTCTCGCGAAGAATGGGAAGAAGAAATATCGTCATCTACCATAAATGATAGCGAGCCTTATATGTTTTGCTATCTCATTTCTGAGAATGAAGATGCAAGAGCAAAAGCTACAGAATTAGCGAAACAAAAAGGCCTTAAAATTATTTGCATCCGTCATCTTGAGAAATTTCGTGCTATTGACGAAACATACGGAGATGAAGCACCATATAATGTCGGACCAAATGAGTTTGTGAAATATATAAGAAATGCGGAGTATGTCGTAACGGATTCTTTTCATTGTACAGTATTTTCACATATATTTCATAAGAACTTTTTAACTTTTTATCGGTCTTCTGCGGGTAAAAATACTCGTAATTCAAGAATTGATTCATTAATTACAGTATTGGGATCTTCTGTAAATAAACTATATACAGTAGGCGGAATGAATGGTATTGATGCGGAAGTAGATTGGGATAGTGTTGACCGGAATCTTTCTGAATTGAGAGAAGCAAGTATGAATTTTCTCAAAGATGCTCTAGTGTAATTGTATTATGCGGAAAGAAATAATTTTTTACGCTCCGATAGGAAAAGGAACACCATCAGAAAGAATCGGTGGTGCGGAAGCTGGATGTTTGAAAACGATGGCAATTTATCGTGAAGCTGGTATCAGTCTTATTCATATTAATCGACCTGTTTCAAGAGGCGGGTTGGTGAAATATATTTTAGGAATGTTTCTTGCCCCAATAGAACTGGCCTTCCTTTGCATTATCCACCCTAAATCAGTGGTTCATATCGTCGGTTTTTATCATAGAACAATAGGGCAAGAAAAAATGATGGTGTCTATAGCTAAAGTACTTGGACATAAAGTTATATATGAACCTAGAAATGGATCATTGGTCGTATCATATTATGAAGGTGACGAGAACTATAAGAATAAGGTGGAATACTTGCTTTCAAAACCGGATGTTGTACTATGCCAAGGTTTGGAGTATGTTAGATTTATTAAGGAAAAATTTAACATCGAAAGAAGTTACTATCCGAACTATATTATGGATGAATTCGTAAAACCAAATAATCTTGAAAGAGGACGAACCATTAGATTAATATATTTTGGGCGTGTGGTTCCTGAAAAGAATGTTGATGTTGTGATAAAGACCACTGCCTTGCTTAAAAATGCGGGGCTATATGTCTCACTTGATATTATTGGGGGATATAATGACGAATATAGGTCATACTTAGATTCCATAATTAAAGCAGAAGGTTTGGACGAAATTGTGAAGTTTTATGGAAGAAAGCCCTTCTCTTTCATTGCTGATGTGTTGCGTAAGTCGCATTATTACATATTCCCATCTGCTGAAGCAAATGAAGGGCATTCTAACTCTCTCACTGAAGCAATGGGGTGTGGCGTTGTTCCAATTGTCAGTACAGCAGGGTTTAATGCTTCCATTTGTGGCAATGCGAATCTTGTTGCTAAAGATTTGATTCCTGAAACTTATGCTGAGATTATTAAAAAAATTGAAATTGAAGAGAGATGGAAAGAGTACTCGGTTTTCTGTTATAATCGGGTGCTAGATAATTATACACAAGCGATTGTTAAGAAAAAACTTATTTCGTATGTGCTACCTTTATTTAAGAATAATATATGATCCAGACTAAAGAAGATCTAAAAAGATACATCCGTCAAGATCGATTAATGAATGGAGTGCCTGAGCGAACATCTTTTGCTTATAAAATCATCAGGCTTTTAGTTCCTGATTTGACAATCAAATATCTTTTTTATCTTAGAAAGAAGAATTCTACTCTAATGTGTGTGGGAGGAAAATTCTACGGTTTTTATATAGGTATAAAAGACGTAATCTTGGTATAAAGTTAGGATATTCGATACCTATTAACGTTTTTGGCCCAGGATTATCCCTTCCTCATTATGGCACAATTGTAGTGAGTAAAAATGCTAAAGTTGGTGAGAATTGTAGGCTACATGCGAGCACCAATATTGGCGCTAGTGCAGGAAAGCCAGAGGCCCCTATTATCGGAGATAATGTCTATATTGGTCCTGGCGCCATTTTATTTGGGAATATCACAATTGCTGATAATGTTACTATTGCTGCTAATGCAACAGTGAACAAAAGTTGTGAAGTCCAAAATGTGGTGCTAGCCGGTACCCCAGCTAAGGTTGTGAAGGAGGAATATGAGTGCTGGGTAAAATTTAATAAAATTGTTAGATCAACGAAATGATTTATGAATAAAAATAATGTTGTCATGTTCGCGGCCAGTGTCGGTGGACATTACAAAGAGATGATGGGATTGCGGAATTTATTCCCTCTGTATGATAGCATTCTGGTAACTGACAATAAGGCTGTAGCCAATCAGCCAGAAATTAGAGATGAATTCCGTTCTGTAGAGTTTGCCAATGCAATGTCTGATCGTAGAGAGCGAATGGCTGGCAATATAGAAAAAGGAACACGCTGGACAGCTGTCAATGCTTACTTGAAAATGTTCATCCAATGCGTTAGGATTATACGCAAATATAAACCTGCTGTTATCATATCCACAGGTAGCTATATTGCAGTCCCACTGTTTTGGTGTGGAAAATTTTATGGAGCGAAACTGATATTCATAGAATCTAATGCAATGGTATTCAGTAAAACTCTTACTGGTAAGTTGGTCGGATGGTTGTCAGACAAGGTTATTGTACAATGGCCTGAGATGCTTAAAGTCTACCCTAAAGCTGAGTATTGGGGAGTATTAAATTGATTGTGATATTATGATTTATATTACATTGGGTACACAGGCGAGTGATTTTTCCCGTTGTATGAAGATGGTGGAAAGACTTGTTGTTGAGGCTAATATCAAAGACCAAGTTGTGGCGCAGATTGGTTATACGGCTTATCATCCTGCTTGTGTTGAATGTTTTGATTTTGTTTCTGAGGACAAATATCAGGAATTGATGGAGAACGCCGATGTTGTTATTTCGCACGCTGGCACAGGCGCTCTTTTTAGTAGTATAAAAAAAGGCAAAAAAGTGATAGCTGTAGCTCGTCTTGCTAAATATGGCGAGATGATCAACGACCATCAGACGGAAATTGTTCGTAAGCTTGCGGGTGAGGGCTATATTCTTGATGGTACATATGATTTGAAAGAAGCGTGGAGGAAAGTGCCTTCTTTTATACCGCGAAAAAACGATTTTCATTGCGAGATAGCGGAGAGAATTGGACAATTACTTGCAGACTGGGGAATATCAAAAAAGGGAAAATGAATAAAAAGAATATTTTGTTAATTAATGCGGAGGGAGTACAAGCTATTTGCATGGCTCGTTCTCTTCGCAAACAAGGACATTATGTCATTGGATTCTGCAATCACAAGATGACAAGTGGATATGCTACAAGGTGGTTAAGTGAGAAATGCGTATCACCAGATGTCTCGTTACATAGTGCTGAGTTTGAGTCCTTTTTATTTAACTATATCAGAACTCATAAAGTGGATGCGATTATTCCATTGGCTGATGACGGTGCGGAGTTCTTAAGTAAGAATAAAGAGAGTATCGAGGCTATGGGTGTTATTTGCGCTATCCCATCGTTTGATGTCTTCAACATTGCTAATGACAAGCAAAAACTCATGGAGTTGTGCGAACGATATAATTTGTCACACCCGAAGACGCGTGAGCTGAAACCAAATGACCTGAAGTCAACTGCAGATTATGTCGGTTTCCCATCCATGATCAAGCCGAATCTTTCACAGGGTGCAAAAGGAATTGTTCGAGTGGATAACATGAAGGAACTGGAGGATAAGTTTCCTGATATATATAAGCAGTTTGGAGCATGTACATTGCAGCAGTATGTTGACCAGCCTGATTATTATTATAATGTGATGATGTATCGCGACAGACAAGGTCAAATCGCAGGGCAGACAATAATTAAGATTAGAAGGTTTTTCCCGTTGAAAGGTGGAACTAGTTGTTATAGTGAAACTGTGGAGCATCCTTTTCTATTGAAGGAATGTGAGGAGGTACTTAACAAACTTGGCTGGATCGGTTTCGCTGACTTTGATGTATTGGAGGACAAACATAGTGGAGAACTTAAAATAATCGAGATTAATCCTCGTGTCCCTTCTAGTTTCCAAGCAGCTTTTGCCGCGGGTGTGGACTTTGGTCGGATATTTATGGCAGATATGTATGATGAACCGATGCCCAAATTTGATTATCAGACAGGAAAACAGGTTCGATGGTTTGGATTGGATGTGATGTGGTTTTTGTTTTCACCTGAGAGATTCAAGTTTAAACCGTCATGGTTTAAGTTCTTTGGGAAAGATGTAAGTTATCATGATGGCGCATGGAATGATCCATTGCCTATGATAGCCGGATGTCTTCAGGGAATTATGAAGTATTTGGATCCAAATTTTAGAAAAGCTAAACTGAAAGGATAAAACATAGGAATATTATGGATAGTACAAGACTGGTGAATCCGATAGGGGGGGGTAAAAGATTAGATTACAATGACTTAGCCAAGGCTTTTGGGATGTTGGCAATCATTTGGGGCCATATCCGTCTTACAGGATGGAGTAATGCGTTCGTATATGCATGGCATATTCCTTTATTTTTCTTCCTGAGTGGTATGGTTTTCAATAAATGTAAATATGCTGATTTCAGGACTTTTTTTATGAAGAAAGTGAAATCGCTGCTCGTGCCTTATGTGATATTTTCGTTCTTGACATGGTTTGTGTGGGCCGCATTCTCCTTAGTGACACATGCTCAAGTGGATAGTTACTGGATGCCGTTGGCGCAGACTTTCATCGCTCAAGGTAGTGGTGGTTTCTTGGTTCACAATGTGCCGTTGTGGTTTGTAACTTGCCTGTTTGTGATGGAGGTCATCTATTATTTCTTGTCTGATTTCAAGAAAGTATGGATTTTGATTGTCAGCATTGCCTTGGCATCGGTAAGTTATTACATGATTACGTATGTCGATGTCGTAGATATTACTTTGCTGCCTTGGAATTTGGAGGTCGCTTGTCTTGGTCTGCCTTTTTTCGCGATAGGACATCTGATAGTGCAGAAGTTCGGGCATCAGCAGATGCAGAACTGGGTGTATGGGCATCGTGTCGTTGCACTTATTTCATGCATGTTGCTCGGTTCCCTTGTGTTTATTGGAAGTAGTTGCAATGGCAGCATATCATTTGGACATGCAGATATACATAATCCCTTGATTACCTATCCCTGTGCATTGGTGGGAATAGCGATGATGCTTTTGTTCTGTATGTTGCTTGCTGGTACTGAGTCTTGTCGGAATGATGCAAAGTGGATGCATTGGATTAAATGGTTCGGTCGCAACAGTTTCACCGCTATGGCTATCCACAATCCGATCAAGGGCTTTGTCTGTGTGATCGTTGGTGTGCTTTTAGGATGTGGAAGTGCTGCAGTTTCTAATAATGGTAGTTATTCGGTGGTGGCATTTGTATTGACATTGACAATTACTATTGTTGGTATTTCTCTGGTTAATTGGGTAAAGACAGTATATAATAAGTTGGTGATGAAATAGATGATAGCTGGAAGCGGAGCATAAGTGCCAGTCCATATTCCAACTATTGCATATTTGAATTTTTAAAATGAAAAGAGTACTGATAACTGGTGCCAATAGTTTTGTGGGTACTTCCGTGGAACGTTGGCTGATGCGTGAGCCTGATAAATATCAGGTGGATACGGTGGATACTATGGATGGGGTTTGGAAACAAGCCGATTTTTCGAAGTATGGTGCTGTATTTCATGTTGCAGGTATTGCGCATGTGGATCCGAAGCCGGAAATGGCTCCTCTTTATTATAAGGTAAACAGAGATCTGGCTATAGAGGTGGCTAAGTGGGCGAAGTCTCATGGAGTGAAGCAGTTTATTTACATGAGTTCGAAAATCGTTTATCACGCGAGCAAGTCATTGAAGGGGGATGTGGTAACCAAAGATACGATGCCTAACCCTAATGATTTCTATGGTGATTCTAAATTGCAGGCAGAAAAGGGTCTGAATGAATTGTCGTGTGATACGTTTAAGATAGCTATTATTCGTCCGCCAATGATTTACGGGCCTACCGGAAAGGGTAATTTCCAGAGGCTGGCTTGGCTGGCCACTAAGACACCGGTATTTCCGGCGTGGCACAATAAGCGGTCGATGCTTGCCATTGACAATTTGTCTGAATTCGTGAAGCAGCTGATCGAGAGAGAACTGGACGGTACATTCTATCCGCAGAATAAGGAGTTGGTGGACACTGTGGAGTGTATCCGGTTTTTTGCGAAGATGTACGGAAAGAAGGTTTGGATAACCGGTTTGTTTAATCCTTTGGTATGGTTGGGTTCTTTCGTTTTGCCTCAGATTCCTAAGATGTTTTCTGATTCGTATTATGTCCCGGAGATGTCGAAATATGATTTTGACTATAATGTGGTGACTTTTGATGAGAGTCTTAAGGGGATAGAACCGAAGAAGACAATGAGATAATGGATTTGTTTTATGGCGTATAGATTTTTCAAGCGCTTTTTCGACGTTGTTTGCGCCATTTTGGGCATCGTCGGCACGTCACCGATCTGGATTGTTTCTATTATTCTGACGGAAGTCAGCGATCCCGGGCCATTGTTCTATTTCGCCAATCGTGTCGGGAAGGATAACAGGCGGTTCAAGATGTGGAAGTTCCGTTCCATGCGAGTGGCTCGTGGCGCAAGCGAGGCTTCGCTTCGTCCGGAGCAGGATCGGATCTTTTGGTGGGGAAGGATCATGCGGAGGCTCAAGATTGATGAGCTGCCGCAATTGTTGAATATTCTTAATGGGACGATGTCGATTGTCGGCCCTCGTCCGGCGGCGGTGGATCAGGTTGAGGTCACCCGTGGTGGAGAGAATGCGGTCGCCTCAACAGTGCCTTGTGGACTGACAAGCCAGTCAAGCCTTTGGGACTACATCTATGGTGATCAGTTCCCGGATGAGAAGGAGTACAATGAAAAGGTTCTGCCTGTCCGACTGAAACTTGACGTTTATTACGTGAGGCATGCCTCTTTCTTCGGCGACTTGAAACTCATCCTTTGGACAGTCATCGCGATAGCCTACACCGCCTGTGGAAAGTATCCTCAATGGATGCATGATAAGTTGGTGGGGTATGCGGAAAAGGTATGAGTATAAGAAAGCTAGTAAGTGATTTGTTTGTTGAACATGAGTACAATAAGCCCTTTTAAAATATCAACTTTGGAAATAATTGCTAATACGATAGCAGATATTGACCCCAATATTACAGGATCTGTAATACATAGAATATTGTTGCAATCTCAAATTGAGGATGTTTCTTATTCAGAACAATTCTTGGCGAAAAGAAAGAAACTATTCAATGCTTTTGAAAAATACCAGAATGATTATAAGTGTGCTAATAGTATCGTTCTATTTATACAAAATGTGTTGTCTCCACAAAGATATGTAAATAATCAAGACATGTATAATAAACTTAAAAGTGAAGTAAATAAACAACTCGCTTTCGAAGGCTTATCTATAAATGATTCCAATCAAATTATATCTATTGCAAAAGCATCTAAAATATCCGATGTACAAGTTAAGGTAGACGGCTTAAAATCGAAACTGACAGAACAAGGAGCGCATCAATTAGTTTTTGCTTACTGTAATTCGGAGTTACTTGCCAACAACTATTTCCATGCTGTATTGGAATCATCTAAGGGACTAATAAAAAGGATTCAAGAACTTGCAGGAGTTAAATATGATGGTCAAAACCTAATGGAAAATGTTTTTAAGGATGATAATCCGATATTGATTATTAACAATTTTCAAAGTAAATCAGAAAAGGATGAACATAGAGGTTTTCGTAATTTGTTGATAGGAATAGTGGCCATGTTTCGCAATCCTTCATCGCATGAATTAAAAGTCGAATGGAGTATGTCAGAACAAGATGCTCTTGACATAATGGCTATGATTTCTTATTGCCATCGCAGACTTGATAAAGCGCAAAAAATAAGGCTTGAGAAATAAAATAATACAATAATCAAATGAAATATTTACTTGTTGTGGCTCATCCTGATGATGAGACTTTGGGTGCTGGTGCATCGATGTGGAAGTGGTCACGTAATGGTGATGTTGTGGATGTGTGCATTATGTGTACGGAGGCGAAGGCTCGTGCTTTCCGTCCTTCGGATGAGGAGTTGGGGGATGATACTAATGAGTCGAATAAGTTCCTTGGTGTCAATAGGATATACGAGGGATTATTTCCTAACATTGAAATGAATACTGTGCCTCATTTGAAGTTGGTGCAGTTCATTGAGGCTGCGATTCGGGAGAGTGAGCCGGATGTGGTGATTACGCATCATCCGGCGGATACGAACAATGATCATTTGCAGACTTCGATGGCGTGCCAGGAGGCGGCCAGGCTGTTTCAGCGTCGTCCGGAGGTGAAGCGTGTGAGGGAGTTCTGGTATATGGAGGTGCCGTCGTGTACGGAGTGGAAGATCAACAGTGCGATGGTGTCGTTCAACCCTAATTGTTACGTTGAGGTGGGAAAGGAGGGTATAGATGCGAAGGTGAAGGCGCTTTCGATGTACAGGGGCGTGATGAGGCCTTATCCGCATCCGAGGTCGGCGGAGTTTATCGAGGGCCTTGCGGCGTATCGTGGCGGACAGTGGGGATTGATGTATGCTGAGGCTTTTGAGGTGGTGGTGAGAGCGTATTAGTGGAGGGGAGGCGAACGCATTGACATTGACTTCTGTATGGCCTTGGGTTGATTTGTTGTGACAGGGATTTGGGACAAAATCGAGACACGTGCTTTATCAGAGGCTTACTGTTTTGTGAACAATCAGATATTATTTCAATACGAGAAGTATTGTTAGTAATGCTATACAGACTTGTATCAAGTTTGTACCAAGTTGATAGCTTGGCAGCACATTCTGATAATCAACATGTTACAGAAACGCTCAACACATTTGAATCCAATTTTGATGTCGTTTGTACCAAGTCTTTAGAAGCATGGCGCGACATTCAGACGCTTGATGTTGTTGCGAAGCAATAAGAGTTATGAATAATGAGACATCATTGAAGTCTCTAATGGATTTAGGGGATTATGATGAAAATTGACAATAAGTTCATCTCGAAGTTGCTGTACGAGGCTGCGGAAAATTCACGGCTTCGTCAGAACTATGACCTGCGCACGTCATCCGACGACAACAGCCAGCGTATGCTCAATGCTCTTCTTCCTGGCACTGTGGTTCCTATCCATCGGCACCCGAACAGCACCGAGAATGTCCTACTGCTTCATGGAAAATTGGTCGAGGTCCTTTACGAGGAAGCGAGACCTGGAGATGGCATTGAACAGAAGCAGGATATGGCAATTGGGCGTCGCCTCCATGAAACGGCACGCATTGTCCTGGACCCGTCTTCCGGCAATTACGGCTGCGTCGTCCCCGCCGGCGTCTGGCACACGGTCGAAGTCCTGGAGCCGTCCGTCATCTATGAAGCCAAGGACGGAAAGTACGGCGAAGACGGGAGCGAGGCGGTGTGAGTTTTGGACGCGGAGATTGTCCAGGCATATACTTATACTGCGTCGGCATCTGTCGTCTCGCTCATGTCGGTGCTACCATTGTCCTGGTGGATTCTCAGAAGTACAATGTCGAGATGGATTACGATAAACTGGCTGATGTTATCACGGAACGCACCAAAGTCATTGTCCCTGTGGATATTGCGGGTATCTGCGCTGATGTGGATAAGGTTCGTGAGATAGTGAACCGTCCTGAAATTCTGGCAAAATTCCATCCTGCGAATGATATTCAGAAGCTTCTGTGCCGTATCGCCATTTCCAATGACTGCGCTCATTCATTCGGCGCTTCGCGTCATGGCAAGATGGCTGGCGAGATTGCTGATTTTTCTTCGTTCTCTTTCCATGCGGTGAAGAATTTCACTACTGCCGAAGGCGGCGCATTGACATGGAATCTGCCATTCGGAAACGAGAAGGTGGAGCGCCAGCAGGTGTATTGCGGAAGTCCTGTACCTTTCATTGAGGGTGAGACTTGGAACGAGTTTATCTACCGTCTCTCCCAGCTGTTCTCGCTTCATGGCCAGAACAAGGATGCGCTCGCGAAAACGAAGCTAGGCGCATGGGAGTACGATATCATTGGCTCATGGTACAAATGCAACATGACCGACATCATGGCAGCTCTCGGTCTCGTCCAGTTCGAGCGTTACCCGTCAATGCTGGAGAAGCGTCACGAGATGGTTTCATTGTACAATGCCGGCATCGATGCTCTCAACGCTAGCCTCAATGCAGACCACCAGGTCAAATATCTGAATCACAGGGCTCCAGATCATTGTTCTTCGCACCATCTTTACCTGGTCCGTCTTCAGGGCCGCACCCGCGAAGAGGCCAACAAAGTTATCGAGCAGATGGCTGAGCGCGGCATTGCAACCAATGTCCACTACAAGCCTCTCCCGATGATGACCGCCTACAAGGCTCACGGCTTCGACATCGCCGATTTCCCGAACGCCTATCACCTGTTCGAAAATGAAATCACGCTCCCTCTGAATACCAAAATGTCAATGGAGGATGCCGAGTACGTGATAGAGAATTTCGTGGAGATTGTTCGTGGACTGTAGGGGAGAGAGATGAATTAGTCGCTCGAATTTTGGAGTAATCTGTGGGATTATACAGGATTCGAGCGAATCTTGGTATTTAGGAGCAATGGGACGATTAAGTGCATTATCATTTACAAGTATCTTGGAGATGGCTGGTCTGTGTTTAGCGGGCGCAACCCCAGAGTGAAGAAGGTTCTCATACGCGAATACAATCGCTATGAACTAACGAGGATCCGGTTGGACGAAGGCCGTTTTTTAAGGCCCTGACGGACCCTGAACGTGTCGGAGGAAAAATTTGCTGGTCGGACTTTGTTATGCTGACAGAGTGCGCGGCAAGCACTTCTGCGGTGGTAAAACACATGGATTAGAATGCAAAGCTGATCGATGCGGTGGCCGCCTTGGAGCGAAGGCTTGCCGAATCTGGCGGTCGTGACCGGAGAATGGTTGAGGAGTTCTATAAGGGGATGATAGAGGATATGAGGGCGGCTCAGGAAAAGACTCGCGCATCTTATGAAGGCCAGTTGTCAGACTTGCGCAAAACGATATCGGAGCTGACCGCTCAAATCTCCGCCCTTGCGCTCAGCGGTAAGGTAAACGCCGGTAAGCTCTACGGCCGCAAGTCGGAGAAATCAAGTCGTCTTGGCAAGCGTCGTGATGACGATGACCGTAACAGCGGCAAGGACAACTTCGATGGCACCGCGGGGTCTGACAGTGGAGCCGATACTGAGGCTCCGCGGAACAATCCATCTTCCGGAGACACTGTGAGTGCCATCCAGAAGAGGTTGCTCAGGACTCATCCCGGAAGTGAGGTGAAAGTTGAGCGCATCGATTACTCGAAAGCGGCTGCATATACGGACAGTCCGACATATCACAGGCTTGAGGACTACTATAAACTGCCGGAAGGAGCATATTATGTGACAAGGAATGGAAAGATAGACAAGAACTTCGTGAAGGTTATCTTGTTCACCCCGGCGAAGGTAGAGGAACACATCTACGAGACGGCCACGGTACGCTTCCGCAATGAGGAAGACATCAGGACACTGGATACAATAACGGTAGACCGCCCGATAGCAGGTTGCTGCTTCGGTACAGACACCCTTGGCTACATATTGATGGAGAAGTTCTGGTATAATACTCCGTTCGAGCAGATAGCGAGGAAACTCAGGGCTCTTGGCCTGCGGATGTCGAAATCGACTCTCGGAGACAATATCCACAGAGCCATTGAGTATATGCGCGGCAAGATGAAGGAATATTGGGAACGGGCAATGCTTACAGCAGGTTACTGGATGATATACGAGACTCCCGGTCTGGTAGGATGCGAGGATGCCGACGGCAACAGGGTCTATAGGAAAAAGTACTTCTGGAGCATCACGGCCAAGGTGCTGAAACTCTCCTGGCTGTTCTACGAGGAGGGCAGTCGTGGCGCAAAAGCCATCAAACCGTACCTTGAGAAGTTCATCGGGTTCTACACAACTGGCGGATATGTCTGCTATAAGGTGTTTGACATGACAGACGAGGAACTGGCGAAACTGGAAAGTCCTCCTCGTGGAGGAGTCAAGAAGAGGAGTGCCTGTCTCGTTCACATTCGACGTCTGTTTGTTAACGCATTGGAAGAGAACTACGATGAGGCGATGTGGTTCATAGACAGAATAGGGATGGTCTTCGCAAAGGAACACTGCTTCAAGGAGCAGGACATGACAAGTGCTGAAAGATATGTTGCCAGGCTCAAGCCGGGCAGCACTGCCGACCTGATGCGTTCGATAGAGGATAGATTTGCTGACTATGCTCTGTCTGATGATGCCGGATGTGGTGAGCTGCTGAAAAAAGCCATGCGATATGCAAGGGCCGAATGGCCAGCGATGAAACGTGTACTTGAAAGCGGAGATGTCGAGGTGTCGAACAATATCAGCGAGCAGAGCGTAAGGAAACTCAAGATGAACCTCCGCAATGCCGGCAATATCGGAAGCGAGAGCTCTGCGGTGGACAACGCCTTCATATACTCGGTGATCGAGAGCTGCAAACACAATGAAATCGACCCTGGCAAGTACATCAGCTATCTTCTCGGCAAACTGAAAACCGCCCATGAAGGCGAGGACCTGACAGCCCTCCTGCCGTGCTACTGCAGCCTGTAAACCCTTAAAATCAACGATTGTTAAACAAAATCTTCCAAATACCCGCTGAAAATCAATGGGTTGGAGAAGTAAACGCTTACGGTGAACAAGCAGCCGGTGCATATTTGGGCGGTCTCCCGTCCGGAGACGCTGGAGGTCATCAAGGGTGTGACGCGCTCCAACTATGGCGCGCCGCTGCTGCTGGTCGTGGGCTGCCGGCCCGCGGACGCGTGGGTGCGTCGCTACGACGGCAAGAACGGCGCCGAAGTGGACGCCGCCATCATCGCCACGTATCTGATGCTGGCAGCGGAGAACGAAGGCCTGGCTACCCTTTGGGTCGGCTCATTCGACCCGGCCCTGCTGCGGGACATTCTCCCGGGCGCCGAGGGTTATGAGCTGGTGGCGATGATCAATGTGGGCTATCACTTCCCTGAAAGCCAGCCTTCGCCCATGCACGAAGTGAGGAAGACAATAGAGGAGTTTGTGACGAAGATTGAATAGGGGGCGGGGCGAGTCGGAAGAGTTGTGGGTTAAGCCGTTTGAAAACAAGAAATCATAGACAAAATCATTTGATGTGGTTATGACTCAAGATGAACGCTGGATGGAAAGGTACACTGAGGTGAAAGCATTCATCGAGTCAAATCACCGCAATCCCTCCCGCCACCGAATCGAAGAGCACCTTATGTTGAACTTCCTCAAGCATAACCGCAAACTGATAAATGCCGGCGTGATGAAAGAAGACAGGCGGGAGTTGTTCTTGAAGTTGTTGGAGTTTGGGGAGAAGTATAAGAGAGTGAATCAGTGGAAATAGTTTTTTTTACGATATGGGTGATATAAGAATTAACGGAGACAACAATCAAGTTTATAGTAGGCTTAAGAAAAGCCGAATCAATAGTGAAGATAAGACTACGCACAATCATTCGACTGTAAAGTGGGTTGGAATAGCATCATTGATAGTCGCAATCTTAGGACTTCTACTACGGTATTGGAGTTCAATTGTTGGATTGTTTAAATAGATTAATATGAGCGCCAAGGTAGATATAGATGGTAATGGTAATATCGTAATACAGAAGGCGGTGGGTTCAACGATTACTAATAATCCCGCAGTGCCAGAGGATGTAAGAAAAGCTCTGATTGAGCATCAAGCTCTTATTTCTCAGTTGCCAGATAAGATAGTGCAAATGCTTATGGAGAATAATGCTGAAGAACCGCCTGTCATTGGAGCCATTGTCTATCTTGGACTTAGTCTCCTTGCCTCAGATTATGGCGTTGCGGGCATTTCTATGTCAGTACAAATTACAAATCTGACGAGGGAGATACGTTTTTACAATAAACCATTCTTTAAAGTCTCAACACCTTTTGATAAAGGTGCAGATACCTTCATGATGACAAATGTGGTTGGGAACGCGGTTCATTTCCCACGAAAGATGGAATATGGAGAAGTGATTTCAGAAAACTATCAACTTGTTCAAAGCAATATTCAAATGTTTCAGGAATTACTTGCTAAAGACCCGGATGTAACATTAACAGCATATGTAGGTACTACTCTTGGTGAGGTTTATAAATCAGAGCCTTACATTGTGAGGGACATTGTAAAACAAGGGAGATATGTTAGATAAGAATATTTCAGTAGAAGGTGATGACAATATTATTGTGAGTAATGTTAAGGATTCCACAATTAACATATCATTGAGTGGGGATAAGCTAAAAGCCATAAAAGGGCTATATGACATTATCGTTAATGAGGTAACAGTGGTTGATACTTATGTCGTTTGCATTTTGAACCGTGGCGGTATTAGTTGGTATGGTGTTGGTAAAAATAGAGTTGAACTATATGAAAGTGTTGAATCGGTAAACAAATATATAAATCAGAATAGATTCTTCTTTAGTGACGACTTCTATGTTGAAGTAACCCACTATTACACTCTGGCAAAAGAATTAAGGTCTGCTCTTGATTGTTTGGTAGAGGCTATTGCCACCGCTGACAACCAAGATGCTATCACAAATATTTATAATATTACTTACGAACAGGATATCCATTGTTGTGCTTCATTCGTTAGAGAGATGATGAACGCTTTTAGCAAAGCGGATAATCATCCTGCATACAATGCTTTTGCAGAAGTTTATGAACAACATGAACTTCAACGGGAAAAGATTCTTGCGGCCATTAATAATAAGAGGGAGACGGCGATTTAAAAGGGCGCGATAATCAGTTTGCGAGCAGTGTCTTGTAGTTGCCTTAGATGATTGTTTTCAGAAGTATTATTGTTTGCATGGCAAAAAGAGCCAATTTTAGTCAGGAAACCGTTAGCATTATTTCTGCAAGAGCGGCATATAGGTGTAGTTTCCCTGGGTGTGATGCTACGCTTATTGGTCCTGGGGGCGATTCTAACTTGGTTGATAATATAGGGGAATGTGCTCATATATATGCAGCCGCGAATAAAGGACCACGTAGTAATCACAGTCTAAGCAAAGAAGATTTGCAAAAACCCGAGAATGGCATCTTTCTTTGTAGAAAGCACCATGCATTAGTTGATAAAGGAAAGGGTATAAAGTATCCGGCAGAGACATTGATGCTTTATAAGCAGATGCATGAGCATAAGATATCCGAGGAGTTGGGTCACGTATCATATCCATTGCTTTGGATAAAGAAAGTGGTTGTCCTCGATAGCCCAATCCTAAAAGCAGGGTTGTGCTATGATTTTACAAAGAGCACAATAATAGAAGGGACTAATGGGGCAGGCAAATCCGTTTTAGTTGAGTATATTTATGCCGCACTGACGGGTGAGTGTGTGAAACGTATGCGAGGTACACATGTCGTATTATCGATAGAGCTTTCAAATCCTGTTTGGCAGTCGGTCACGTGTACAATCGACAATGGAACAGTTAAGTATAAGGTGGGAGAGAAGGAACTTGCTTTTTGCCCTTTTTCTGTTGATGTGGTGTACTTGAGAGACTATGATGGACCGACAAAGGGAGATCTAATTGATTGGATGGGTAATCAGTTAGGGAAAGATAGGCAATTCGTGAAAGCACTGATTGAAGGCGCAGATCTCTCAAGTAGTTATGTCGTGAAGAAAGTACGGATGGAAACAGTTAGAAAGCATCCTTACGAAACGATTCGAGTGTGTTTGCAGAAGATTAATGATGCAGAAGATGACTGTCACTGGCATTTAGAACAGTTTTCCGGGACAGAACGATGCAGTGTTCTGTTTGATCTTGTTGTGGGATATATGAGATCTGTTTCCCGTTATAAGAACACCCTTTTCTTATTTGATTGGTCCTATATCAATATGTTTAGCGGCAGTATATTGAATCATTATTTTAAAGTCTTTCATAATTCCTGCAACTATTTTCAAACGATTGTTGCTATGCATACTCTTTGGGAGGGGGTAGATTGGTCAGGTTGGAATCTTATTAAGATGACAGAGGAAGACAATTTAGACATTAAATGGGAACAATTAAGACTGTCGAATATTTAAGTGATTGAACCTTAGCTATAAAGGCTTCACTGCAATTCCAGTATTTTTTTTTGGGGGAGACTGTCCGAAAAGTAGCTGATTGATACATATTAGGAAAGTATAAATAGTTCTTTGAGATATGCGATTATTTTCATAACTTCATAATAGTTAAGAAGATACGCAAAATGGGATACATTGAGAAAGTCAAACGAAACGAAGCATTGCTCTTTCCTGAGTATTTGGACGATTATGTTGAGAGCAATTGTCCGGTGCGTTTGTTTGATGCCTTCGTTGATTCTCTGAATCTCGAACAGCTTGGATTTGCCAAAGCTGTACCTGAGATGATGGGAAGACCATCATATGATCCGCAAGATCTGCTTAAGGTCCTGCTGTATGGTTACTTCTATGGAGTGCGTTCATCACGCAGACTCGCACGGGAGTGCAAATGCAATG
>Ga0129310_1000600_pt1 | contig 41158 bp, 38 predicted proteins | sample Go1ome_2_FD_94433 | JGI IMG/M metagenome (GOLD analysis project Ga0129310, IMG submission 94433) | Western lowland gorrila individual fecal microbial communities from Wisconsin, USA - Go1022A metagenome | ecosystem: Host-associated > Mammals > Digestive system > Large intestine > Fecal | place... | reverse complement strand
CTGCCGGGGCGGCGCTGCGGCGTGGCGATAGGCTACCGTATTTGGCGTGCGTGGGGCGCGTTTATCATTGCCGTGAAGTTATGACGAAGGCAAGATGCCACCTCATCAGTCGCTGGCGCGACAGCTTCCCCTCGAGGGGAAGCCAATGGCCCGGCAGAGAGCATTGCCGCCGCAGAAAAGCCTTCCCCTCGAGGGGAAGGTGGCACGGCGCGAGCCGTGACGGATGAGGTGGGACGCTTATTGCCGATGTGACGTTATAGCGGCGTGAGAGGCTGCTGCGCTTGGCGTGCGTAGGGCGCGTTTATCATTGCCGTGAAGTTATGGCAAAGGCAAGATGCCACCTCATCAGTCGCTTGCGCGACAGCTTCCCCTCGAGGGGAAGCCTATGGCCCGGCAGAGAGCATTGCCGCCGCAGAAAAGCCTTCCCCTTGCGGGGAAGCCTAAGTGCGGGCAAAAACCCAACTCCACCCACCCTCCCCCAAAAATCCCCCGCACCACAAAAATCGGAGAACACAATGAAGGAACAAAAACGCTTAAAACAGAACAAGCTCCCGCCGCTTTCGCCGGTGGGGTATGCGCTGGCGGTGCTGGCTGTGTTTGCGGTGAAGGCCGCGCTGGCCAGCCAGCAGCGGTTCTATACCTGGATCGACGGCGCGCCGCTGGACGACGAGCTGTATTTCCATGCGGCCCAGAGCATCACCGCCGGGAACTGGCTGGGCGAGTACAATTACCTCACCCTGTCCAAGCATCCGCTGTTTGCTTTGTGGCTGGCCGGGCTGCAGAAGCTGGGCCTGCCCTACCTGATCGCCGGGCAGCTGCTGTGGACGGCGGCGGCCGGGGCCATGGCGGCGGCCCTGGCCCCGGCGCTGAAGACCCGCTGGCGGCAGCTGGCGGTGTTCGGGGTGCTGGCGTTTCTGCCCTCGGCCAGCGCCAGCTACACCCTGCGGGTGTATCGGGACAACATCTTCCCCGCCCTGTGCCTGCTGTTTTTTGCCGGGCTGACCGGCTATGCCCTGCGGGCGGCGGGGCGGCTGCGCAGAAGCCTGCCCTGGCTGCTTTTGGCCGGGGCGGGGCTGGCGGCCGCCTGGCTCTGCCGGGAGGACGGCGTGTGGCTGCTGCCCTTCTGGCTGGCCGGCGGGCTGGTTCTGGCGGTGCTTCTGTGGCGCCGCATGGGGCTGAAAAGTCGGAACGCCTGGGCACGTGTAGCGGCGCTGGCCCTGCCCGGGCTGGTGCTGGTGGGCAGCCTGCAGGCCGTGGCCGCCAAAAACGAGCGGGAGTACGGCGTGCGGGTAGTGAGCGATTTCTCCTCCGGCAGCTTTGCCCAGGCCATCGGGGCCATGGTGCGGGTGAAGGAGAGCGAGACCGTTCCGCTGGTGAGCGTGCCGGCGGAGGTGCGAGAGCTGCTGTATGAAAACGTGGAGGCCCTGCGCCCGCTGCGCCACTGGCTGGAGGAGGACCCCCAGATGCGCAACGACTTTGTGAACCCCGCGGTGGGCGACTACCAGTCCGGCAGCTTCTACTGGGCCATCCGCCGGGCGGCCCAGTACGAGGGCGTGTACGACACGGCCCAGAAGGCCCAGGCTTACTGGACGGGGGTGGCCGAGGAGATCAACCGCCTGTGCGACGAGGGCGTGCTGCCCAGCGAGGGCGGCGTGCGCAGCGGCACCACCCCGCCGGTGCGGGCCGAGAACGTGCTGCCCACCCTGGCCGAGACGGCGAAGAGCCTTTACTGGTGCGCCACCTTTCAGGACTGCGCCCCCTATCGGACGGACATCACCATCGGTACCGCCGAGGATGTGGCCGTGTGGGAGGCCTACCTGCACACCGGGGCCAATCTGGCGGCCCAGGCGGGCACGGCAAACGCCTATTACAACCCGGTGCAGAAGGCCGCCTACGGCCTGCTGAACCTGCTTCGCTGGGGCTATGCGGTGTGCCTGCCGCTGGCGCTGCTGGCGGCGCTGTGGGTGTTTGTGCGCCGGGGCCTTGCCCTGCTGCGGGGCGGCCGGGGCGCGCTGCTCTGGTGGCTGGAGCTGGGCTTTCTGGGCATGGCGCTGTTCCGGGCCGCGATGATGGCCTTTATGGAGGTGGCGTCCTTCCACATTGGAACCTACGTAATGTATCTGGCCACGGTTCACCCGCTGCTGGCGCTGTTTGCGGCGGCGGTGCTGCTGGCCGGGCCGAGCGAAGAAAAGGAGGCCCCGTCATGGGACATCTGATCGTTGTGGGCGCGGGCGCGGCCGGGCTGATGGCCGCGGGCGCCGCGCTGGAGCAGGGCCACACCGTGACTCTGCTGGAGCATGAGGACAAGCCGGGCAAGAAAATTCTGGTAACGGGCAAAGGCCGCTGCAACGTGACCAACGACTGCGATCTGGAGACCTTTTTGCAGAACGTGCGCACGAACCCCCGGTTTTTGTACTCGGCCTTTTCCGCCTTTGACACGGCGGCGGCCATGGCCCTGTTTGAGGGGCTGGGCGTGCCCCTGAAGGTGGAGCGGGGCCGCCGGGTGTTCCCGGTGAGCGACCGGGCCGAGGACATTCGCCGGGCGCTGGTGCGCTACGCCGACGGGGCCGAGCTGCACACCGAAGAGGTGACGAAGCTGATCCTGGAAGAGGGCCGCTGCGTGGGCGTAAGCTGCCGGAGCGGCCGCCAGTACCGGGGCGACTGGGTGCTGGTGGCCACAGGCGGCGTTTCCTACCCGGGCACGGGCAGCCGGGGCGCGGGCTACGAGCTGGCCCGGCAGGCCGGCCACACCGTGCGCCCGCCGGTGCCCAGCCTGGTCAGCCTGGTGGCCCAGGGGGGCGAGTGCCGCCGGATGATGGGCCTGGCGCTGAAGAACGTGGGCCTGACCCTGTATCAGGACGGCAAGAGCATGTTTCAGGAGCAGGGCGAGGCGCTGTTTACCCATTTCGGCCTGTCCGGCCCGCTGGTGCTCTCGGCCTCGGCCCATCTGGGCGACCTGGCCAAACACAAATACGAGGTGGGCTTTGACCTGAAGCCCGCCCTGAGCCACGAGCAGCTGTACGCCCGCCTGAACCGGGACCTGACGGCCCTGGCCAACCGGGACGCGGCCAACTGCCTGGTGAAGCTGCTGCCCGCCAGCATGCAGCCGGTGATGGTGGAGCGCTGGGGCGTGGACCCGGCCAAGAAAGCCAACCAGCTGACGAAGGAAGAGCGGCTGGCGCTGGTGGATCTGATGAAGGACTTCCGCATTAAGATCCGGGACCGGGGCGACCTGGAGCACGCGGTGATCACCAGCGGCGGTGTGGCGGTGAAGGAAGTGGACCCCCGCACCATGGCCTCGAAAAAGTGCCCGGGGCTGTATTTTGCGGGCGAGGTGCTGGACGTGGACGCCTACACCGGCGGCTACAATCTGCAGATCGCCTGGTGCACCGCCCAGGCGGCCGCCCGGGGGCTGGCGTAAAAAGCCCGATGCATCAAAGCTGTGTTTCCGGCGATGCCGCAGAACCCGGCGCCGCCGAAGGCGAATCAAGAGAGAAGCGAGGAATGAACCATGAGCATTGCCATTGCCATCGACGGCCCTTCCGGGGCCGGTAAATCCACCCTGGCCAAGCGTCTGGCCGGGGAAATGGGCTATCTGTATGTGGACACCGGGGCCATGTTCCGGGCGGTGGGCCTGTACGCCCTGCGCGCCGGGAAGGACCCGGCCGATGCGGCCGCCGTGGAGGCCCTGCTGCCCGCGGTGGCCCTCACCCTGGCCCATGTGGACGGGGCCCAGCACATCTACCTGAACGGCGAGGACGTGAGCGAGGCCATCCGGCAGGAGCAGGTGGGCATGGCCGCCTCCGCCGTGGCGGTGCATCCGGCCGTGCGCAGCTTCCTGCTGGGGCAGCAGCGGGCCATTGCCAGCACCAACAACGTGCTGATGGATGGCCGGGACATCGGCACCGTGGTGCTGCCCAATGCCCAGGTGAAGATCTTCCTCACTGCAAGCCCCGAGGCCCGGGCCACCCGCCGCGCCGCCGAGCTGGCCGCCAAGGGCCAGCCCGCCGACTACGAGACCGTGCTGGCGGACATCCGCCGCCGGGACGACCAGGACACCCACCGGGCCGCCGCGCCCCTGCGCCAGGCGGAGGATGCAGTGCTGGCCGATACTTCCGAGCTGGATTTTGAGCAGAGCTTCCAGCTGCTGCGCTCGATCATCCGGGAGAAGGCCGGGGTGTGACCGGCCCCCGAGCCCCAGAACAACGACCGGCCCGCGGCGCAGAACAAGCCGCAAAGGAGAACCTATGTTTTATTGCATTATCGTGACGGCGGCCTGGCTGGTGTGGCACATCGGCTTCCGCATCCGGGTGATCGGGCGGGAGAACCTGCCCAAGGAGGGCGGCTTTGTGCTGGCCCCCAACCATATCTCAGCCATTGACCCGGTGTTCGTGGTCATTGCCCGGTTTTGGGGCAAGCGGCTGCTCATCATGGCCAAGGAGGAGATCATGCAGGTGAACCCGGTGTTCACCTGGATGTTCCGCCACGTGGGCGTGGTGGGCATTGAGCGGGGCCGCGGCGATGTGAACGTGGTGGACGAGCTGATCGGGGACGTGCAGAAGGGCCAGGGCCTGCTGATCTTCCCCGAGGGCACCCGCAGCAAAACCGGCCAGGTGGGCAAGGTGAAAAGCGGGGCCTTCGTCATCGCCAGCGCCGCCGGGGTGCCCATGGTGCCCTGCCGCATCATCTACGAGCCGGGCCGCATGAAGGTGTTCTGCAGGGTGCGGGTGTGCTTCGGCACGCCCATTCCTGCCGAGGAGCTGTATCTGGGCGAGACGAAGAGCGCCTCGGCCCTGCGCCGGAACAAGGCGCTGCTCACCGATGCCTGGCAGCGGCTGTACGACGAGAACAAGTTCGACTGAGGAGGGCAGACATGGAGATCCTGCTTGCAAAAACCGCCGGGTTCTGCTTTGGCGTGGACCGGGCGGTGAAGCTCACCTACCAGCTGGTGGAAGAGGGCCGGAAGGTGGCCACGCTGGGGCCGCTGATCCACAACCCCCAGTGCGTGGCCGACCTGGCCGCCAAGGGCGTGGTGACGGTGGACACCCCCGCCCAGGTGCCCGACGGCTATGAGGTGGTCATCCGCAGCCACGGCGTGGGGGCCGACGTGTACGCCCAGCTGACGGCCATGGGGGCCAAGGTGCACGACGCCACCTGCCCCTTTGTGACCAAGATCCACCGCATTGCAAAACAGGCCAGCGACGAGGGCGCCACGCTGCTGATCGCAGGCGACCGCACCCACCCGGAAGTGCAGGGAATTGCCGGGCACACCACCGGTGACGTGTTCATTTTTGCCAATCTGGAGGAACTGAAGGCATGGAGCGGCCCGGCCAGTGAGCAAAATGCACTGTTTGTGGTGGCCCAAACCACCTTCCAAGTGACAAAATGGCTGGAATGTTCGGAATTTCTAAAAAAAGCATATACAAACGCGCGAGTTTTTGATACAATATGTAATGCGACGTGGGCGAGGCAACAGGAAGCGGAAGGCCTCAGCCAGAAATGCGATCTGATGGTCGTCATTGGTGGTCATCATTCTTCCAATACCCAAAAGCTGGCCAAGGTCGCCGCGCAGCACACCCGGGCCGTCACCGTAGAAACGGCGGACGAGCTGGAGCCGGAATGGTTCCGGGGTGTCAGCACGGTGGGCGTAACCGCGGGGGCTTCCACGCCGTCGTCTATAATTGAGGAGGTACTTAACAAGATGAGTGAAGAAATCCGTGACGACATGAGTTTCGAGGAAATGATCGAAGCTTCCATGAAACCCGTGTATGTAGGCAAGATCGTTAAGGGCACCGTTACCAGCGTGCAGCCCAACGAGATCCAGGTCGATATCGGCACCAAGCACACCGGCATCGTCCGGCTGAGCGAGCTGACCGACGACCCCTCCGCCAAGGCAGAGGATCTGGTGAAGGTGGGCGATGAGCTGGACCTCGTCGTCGAGAAGGTCAACGACCAGGAAGGCGTTGACTACCTGTCCAAGAAGAAGCTGGAGTCCCGCAAGGGTCTGGAAGAAGTCGCCAAGGCTTGCGAAGAGGGCACCGTTATGGAAGGTACCGTCTCCGAGGCCAACAAGGGCGGTGTTGTGGTTCTGGTCAAGGGCGTGAAGGTGTTCGTGCCCCGCAGCCAGGCTACCATGCGCCGTGACGAGGACTACACCCAGCTGGTCAAGAAGGACGTTAAGCTGGTGATCACCGAGTGCGCCGGCCGCAAGATCGTTGGTTCCATCAACAAGGTCACTGCCGAGGAGAACGCTGCGAAGCGCGAGGCCTTCTGGAAGGACGTTGAGGTGGGCAAGACCTACACCGGCGTTGTGAAGAGCCTGACCAGCTACGGTGCCTTTGTGGACATCGGCGGCGTGGACGGCCTGTGCCACATCAGCGAGCTGAGCTGGAACCGCATCAAGCATCCCAGCGAGGTCGTGAGCGTGGGCGACACCATCGAGGTGTATGTGCGTGATCTGGATCGCGAGACCCAGAAGGTCAGCCTGGGCTACAAGAAGGCCGAGGACAACCCCTGGGAGAAGCTGAAGAACGAGTATCCCATCGGCAGCACCTTCACCGCTCCCGTTGTGAGCATCACCAAGTTCGGTGCGTTCGTGCGCATCCTGCCCGGTGTTGACGGCCTGGTCCACATCAGTGAGATCAGCAACGAGCGCGTGGAGAAGGTCAGCGACGTGCTGAAGGTTGGCGATGAGGTCAACGTGAAGCTGCTGGATGTGGACTTCGACAAGAAGCGCATCAGCCTGTCCATGAAGGCTCTGCTGCAGGACGCTGAGTAATCAGCCCCACAGCCTGAACCACAGGAAGTGAATCAGAAGCCCGGTGTGAGCATTTGCCCGCACCGGGCTTTTTGTGTGCCGGAGGCCTGCGGCCCCGCGCACGGAGACGAACAAAAAAGAAAGGGCGGCAGCCCGGGAGAATCGCTTCCCGGGCTGCCGCCCTTTGTGTGTGAGTTCGGCCGCTGCTTACAGAATGGACATGAACCATTCCACGGTTTTGGGGTCATAGTGGGAGAAGAACAGGCTCTCGCCGCCGTCCAGCGCCTCAATGGCGGCCATATCTTCGGCCGAGAGGGTGAAGTCGAACAGGTCGAAGTTCTGCTGCATCCGGTCCTTATGCACCGACTTGGGGATGACCACCACGTCGCTCTGCATCAGGAAACGCAGGGCGGTCTGTGCGGCGGTTTTGCCGTACTTGGCGCCGATGGCCGTCAGCACCGGGTTGGTGAACATATCGTTGCGGCCCTCGGCGAAGGGGCCCCAGGACTCCGCCTGGCATCCGTACTTTTTCAGGTATTCCCGCGCGATTTTCTGCTGCTGGAACACATGGGTCTCGATCTGATTCACGGCGGGCTTCACCTGGGCGAAATGCTGCAGGTCCAGGTAGCGGTCCGGCCCGAAGTTGGAAACGCCGATGGCCCGCAGCTTGCCCGCCTGGTACAGCTCTTCCATGGCGCGGTAGGTGCCGTAGTAATCGCCGAAGGGCTGGTGGATCAGCAGCAGATCCAGATAGTCGGTGCGCAGCTTTTCCAGCGACTGCTGGATGGAAGCCTTGGCGGCCTCGTAACCGGCGTTGGTGATCCACACCTTGGTGGTGAGGAAGAACTCCTCGCGGGGCAGGCCGCTCTCGGCCAGGGCCGCGCCCACACCCTCTTCGTTGCCGTAGGCTTGGGCGGTGTCAATGCTCCGGTAGCCCACCTCAATGGCGTCCAGCACGCAGCGCTTGGTGTCTTCGGGCGGGGTCTGGTAAACGCCATAGCCAAGCTTGGGCATTTTAATGCCGTTGTTCAGGGTAACATATTCCATGAGTTTTTCCTCCTGTTTGTGAAATATGGGGTTTGCTTCTGTACTCTACTTTACAGCAGGCGAACGAAGAAGTACACTATCAATGATGCAAGCCACATTGCAGAAAATGAAATGTACGAGGTGCGAACCATGGTCGATCTGTATGAACTGAAGCAGCTGGTGGCCTTTGCCGACCTGGGCACGCTGGCCCGGGTGGCGGAGCAGTTTCACGTTTCCACCCCGTCGGTCACCCGCTCCATGCAGAAGCTGGAGCAGTGGTTCGGCGTGCCGCTGTTTGCCCGGGGCAAAAACCGCATTGAGCTGAACGCCACCGGCCGCCTGGCAGTGGAGCAGGGCCGCAAGCTGGTGGCCCAGGCCGAGGACGCCGTGCAGCAGGTGCGGGCTTTTGACGCCCGGCAGCACACCATTGCGGTGTGCGCCTGCTGAGCGGCAAGCAGCCGGGAATGACGGTGACCTCCCGCATCTGCAAAAGCGAGGAGGTGCTGGCCGCCATGGAGCAGGGTGAGTGCGACCTGGCCATTCTGCCCTATGAGGTGCAGCGGCCGGGCTGGAGCGCCCAGGCGTTTCTGCGGGAGCGGCTGTTCGTCTGTGTGCCGCCGGAACACCCGCTGGCGGCCAGCCCCGTCCTGCGGTTTGAGCAGATCAACGGGTTCAACTTCCTGCTGCGGTCCGATTTGGGCTTCTGGGACGGCCTGTGCCGCAGCCGGATGCCCGCCTCGAAGTTTCTGGTGCAGACGGACGAGGACGTGTTTGACGAGCTGGTGAGCGCGTCCTCCCTGCCCTGCTTTACCACCGACTATGCGCTGAACCGAAGCGAGCACTACCCCAAGACAAAGCGCACGGACAGGGTGAACATTCCGCTGGCGGACGCCGAGGCCGATGTGACCTTTTATCTGCTGGAAAGCAAGGCCCTGCGCCGCCGCCTGAAGCCGGGCACAAAGCTGTTGTGAACCGGGGGGCGGAAATCGGCGCAGGGCGCGGGGCCGCTTCGGCAGCGGCGCAGCCTTTTGCACAGATGCTTCAGCGGATGGCCTTGGCCCAGCGCTGAATTTCGGCCTCCGGCGTGCGCAGGGTGGCCTCGTCAAAGCGAACGCCCAGCCCCGGTTTCACCGTGGCCCCCTTGCAGGCGGCGGCAAAGTCGTGCAGGGTGTGGCCCAGCCAGCCGCCGTTGGTGGCAAAGGCGTAGACGGTTTTGCCGGACAGGTCGGCCTGCTTCAAAAAGGTGTGCATGGCGGGGGCAAAGGTGTACCACCACACCGGGCTGCCCAGCACGATGGTGTCGTACTCGGCCAGGTTCACGCTCAGCGGCTTGAGGGCCGGGCAGTAGCCCGCGGCGTTTTCCCGCTGGCCCTGGTCCACCACGGCGTCGTAATCGTCGCTGTACGGAACCACCGTGTCAATGCGGGCAATGTCGCCGCCGATGGTTTTGTGGATCAGTTCGGCAATGCGCTTGGTGTTGCCGCGGTAGGAATAATACAGAATCAGAGATTTCATGGCAAAAGCTCCTTTCAGATTTGAAAAAGAATGCATCTGCCTTTACCCTACACCATAAAGCTGACTTTAGGTCAAGCAGCTTTTGCGGCTGAAAACGGAGTTTGGCAGGGGCAGCCGAGGGCAGCAGTTTGCCCGGCAACGTGCCGGCATTTCCCATAGAGCGGCCCGGGCGGGCGCAGAATGCGCCGAATGCGGATCCGCTTCCGGCTTGCGGCAGCGTAAAAACGCCCGGGGCCCTGCCCGCAAAGGGGTGCCCCGGGCGTTTACGTCAGGGCAGCTCCCCAACGTGCTCCATCATGAATCGGATAAAATACTTGCTGGCAAGCGGCAGCTCGTTTTTGGGTTTGGAAATAAAGCCCAGTTTCCGCGTGACGGCCGGCTGCAGTGGGCGGATGGCGATTTGGTAGTTCGTTCGCCGCAGCACCAGCTCCGGCAGGATGCTGACGCCGAGGCCATGCTCCACCATGGACAGGATGGAATAATCGTCGTGGACGCGCAGCCGCACGCGGGGCGCAAGCCCGGCCTCCCGGAAGGCTTCCAGCGGGCGGCTGAGGCTGCCCTCCTCGATCACCAGAAACGGCTCGGCCACAAGCTGTTCCAGGGTGACGGCGCTCTGCGCGGCCAGCGGGTGCGTCAGCGGCAGCACCGCCCGGTATTCCCCCTCTTTTAAAAAGGTGACTTTTCCGCTGTAAACGCTCATGTTGACGAAGCCGAAGTCCACCTCGCCCGTGCGCACCCATTCCGGAATGGAGTTGTTGTCGCCCTGGTGCAGCACGAATTCCACGTTGGGGTACTGCACCTGAAATGCGGCGATCAGCGGCGGCAGCCAGTGGCAGGAAACGCTGGAGAGCGTTCCGATACGGATCACACCGGCCTCCAGGCCGCGGATCTCCCGGGCGATCTCCTGCATGGAGCGGTACTGCGCCACGGATTTTTGAATGGCGGGGAACAGGCGCTCCCCTTCCGGCGTCAGGCAGACCCGGTGGCTGGTGCGGTACAGCAGCTTGATGCCCAGCTCCCGTTCCAGCGAGGCGATCATCTGGCTGAGGGCGGGTTGCGTGTACCCCAGCAGCTCCGCCGCCCGGGTGAAGCTGCCGACCTCCACGACCTTTTGCAGCGCAATGTAACGATTCATATTTTAGAATAACCTTTCTGCATGTTTCTATCACAATCATCAATTTCTCTTATTGTATCAAAGGCGCTATAATGGGGTCAAGAAATGAGAGGAGATTCTGAGTTGATACGAAAAGCAGAACAAGGCGATGCTGCGGCAGGGCGTGATACGCGAACCGCAGATATTTTTTGAACGGGAGGTTGGAGAAGCGACATGAAAAAGCTGGGTTTGATCGGCGGCGTGGGGCCGGAATCCACGATTCCGTATTACCGGGGCATCGTAAACGGCGTGAAAGACCGGGTGGGCAAGCCCTACCTGCCGCCGCTGACGATCGAAAGCCTGAGCTGTTTTGAGGTGATCCGCATGAGCGGCGAGGGCGATACCGCGGGGCTGACCGCCTATCTGCTGGCGGGCATCCGCAATCTGGCGGCGGCGGGCGCCGAGGTGGGCGCGCTGGCCTGCAACACGGGGCATCTGGTGTTTGACGAGCTGCAAAAGGCTTCGCCCATTCCCCTGGTCAGCATCGTGGAGGCTGCCTGCGCCGAGGCGGTGCGGCGAGGGTACAAAAAGATCGGCCTGATGGGAACCGCCGCCACCATGGAAGCAGACTTCTTCAAAGCGCCCTTCCGCAAAGCCGGAATCGAAGTGGTCACGCCCGGGGCAGAAGAGCGCGCCTACATTGCCGACCGCATTCTGAACGAGCTGGAAATGGGCCTGGTGCGGGAGGAGACCGCCGCACACATTTTGAAAATCATGGAGCGCATGGCGAAGGAGCAGCAGATCGAGGCCGTCGTGCTGGGCTGCACCGAGCTGCCGCTGCTGTTTGAGGGCCGCACCGTGCCCTTGCCGCTGCTGGACACCATGCAGATTCACATCGACGCCCTGATCGATGCAGTTATGGAGGAATGAGAAATGACCATCACACAGGCAACGCTGCAGGACATCCCGGGCGTGCTGGCACTGCTCAAAGCCAATCACGCCGACCATGTAACGGATAAAACCAACGGATTTGTCACCACCAATATGACCGAGGAACAGATGGCAGCGCTGATCCGGCAGGAAAACGGCGTAACGGTTGCAAAGGGCGGCGAAAAAATCGTGGCCTTTGCCCTGGCGGCTTCCTGGAAGTTCTGGTCCGCATGGCCGTTTTTTGCCCATATGATCGAGGAGTTGCCCAAGTTCCGCTTTGCGGGGAGGCCGCTCACCACCGAAAATTCCTATCAATACGGCCCCGTCTGTGTGGACGGTGCCTACCGCGGCAGCGGTGTATTTGAGCAGGTATTTGCCGCATCCCTTGCCAGTATGCGCGGGCGCTATCCGCTGATGGCAACCTTTATCAATCAGATCAACCCGCGCTCCTATGCGGCCCACACGCGCAAGGCCGGCATGGAGGAGGTCGGCCGGTTTGACTACAACCAGAACCACTACTATCTGATGGCCTGTGCCACACAGCCGCAAACCACCCGCGGCTGAAGCGCTGAAAACTCCGGGGTCTGTTCTGAAAAACGAGCAGGCCGCGGATCTTTTTTGACTTTGCGGCGGCCCCGGATAAGATGGGGCAGAGCCGCAATTTTTTTGTTTTTATAGTTGACATTTCAACAAAAACGACTATACTTGCTAATGGTTGAACATTCAACGAAAAGAGGATGCAGTATGCTTCACAGCAACGTGTTAAGAAAAATCGGGACGATCTCCCGCATTGTGGCCTCCCGCTCAGATCAGAAATTCAAGAAGTACGACCTGCAGAAAGGGCAGCACATTTTTGTGGTGCGCATCTGCGAGCACCCGGGCCTGAACCTGATGGAACTGACGCAAATGCTGAATGTGGACAAATCCACCACCACCAAGGCGGTGCAAAAGCTGGAAAAGGCGGGCTATGTGCGGAAGGCCCATCCGGACGACAACCGCAAGAGCCTTTCGCTCTATCCCACCGAACAGGCAAAGCAGGTGTATGAAGCCCTGCTTGCCGAAGAAAACGTCCAGGTCGACCTGTGCTTTGACGGCTTCTCGGAAGCCGAAAAGAAGCAGGCGCTGGAATTTCTGGAAAGGATGTGCAGAAACATTGAAACGTACCGATGACCTTGACCACCTGCCGAAATTGTTTTTGGGCCTGTTTTTGTGCGCGCTGAGCACGGCCTTTGCGCTGCATGCGGACCTGGGCCTCAGCCCGTGGGCGGTTTTTCACCAGGGCCTTGCCAAAACGGCCGGCATCACCTTTGGGCAGGCCAGCATTCTCAGCAGCGTGGTCATCATTCTGATCGTCAGCAAGCTGGGGCTGAAAATCGGCCTTGGTACCGTTCTCAATGTGATTTTTATCGGAATGTTCGTGGACGCGTTTGATTTTTTGAACGTGATCCCCAATGCGGCAACCATCGGGCAGGGAATTATGATGATGTGCCTGAGCATGCTGTTCAACGCGCTGGGCAGCTATCTTTACATCAGCTGTGAAATGGGCTGCGGCCCGCGGGACGGCCTGATGAGCGTGCTCACGCAGAAGAGCGGGCTGCCGGTTGGGCTGATTCGGGGCATGATCGAGCTGACGGTGTTCGTGGCCGGGTGGAGCCTTGGCGGCCAGATCGGCCTGGGTACCGTTCTGAATGTGCTGGGCATCGGCGTGTGTATCAACGCGGTTTATAAAATGATGGAGTTTGATGTGGGCAAGGTCCGGCATCGGTCCCTCGGCAGAAGCCTGCAGCTGATGAAAGGATAACGGGATGGAGATCAGAAGAAGCAAACCGGAAGATATGGCCGAAATCATGGAGATTTTTTCACTTGCCAGGGCGTACATGGCCGCCCACGGCAATGCGGGCCAATGGAGCAACGGTTACCCGGGCGAGGACGTGCTGGCGGCGGACATCCAAAGCCAAAGCAGCTACGTTCTGCTGGAGGGCGGTGAACTGGTGGGCACCTTTTCCTTCATTCTAGGGGAGGAGCCGACCTATCGGGTCATCAAAAACGGGGCCTGGCACTCGGACCGGGCCTACGGGACGATTCACCGCCTGGCTTCCCGGGGAACGGCGAAGGGCATTGCCCGGGCCTGCTTTTCGTTCTGCGCCGGGCAAAGCGATTGCCTTCGGATCGACACCCATGCGAACAACCACACCATGCAGGCGGCCATTGAGAAGTTCGGCTTTCAGAAGTGCGGGAACATCTATGTGCGCGATGGCTCCGAGCGGATCGCCTACGACTACGTTCGGGCGGAATGACCCCGGCGGGGGCACGCCATGCCACAGAGACAAGGCCTGAAAAACCTCACAAAATCCATTGACAAACATCAATGTGTTGGCTATACTGAACGCATAGAGAAACATCAATGTGAGGTGACGGGATGGACGAGAAACGAACGGCGGCGGTGTTCAAGGCGCTGTGCGATGAAAACCGCATTCGCATTCTGAAGCTGCTGACCGGCGGCGAAAAGTGCGCCTGCAAGCTGCTGGACGAGCTGAGCGTCACACAGCCCACACTTTCCCACCACATGAAAATTCTGTGCGATTCCGGCCTTGTGGCCGGGCGCAAAGAGGGCAAATGGATGTACTACTCCATTTCCGAACCGGGCGCAGAAAACGCGCGGAACCTGCTGCGGGAACTGACCACCGTTTCCGGCAGCGGCAAAGCGGAGCCGTGCTGCGAAGGCTGAGAGGCACGGCTTTTCGTTTAACTTATATATTGATACATTTGAATTTGTAAATCTTTTGCACCGGGCGCCCGGCAGCACCGGCGCGGGGGCGTTCCGGGGCGTATGGCTCGCTGTCCTTGAAGGCCGAAGGCGGCACCGCGGAGGCGGTTCCCTGTAAAATTGCAGACCCAGGGCTTGTTCCCTGCAAAATAAACCATTAACGGAGGTATTCCCCATGAGAAACATTGAAATTTTTGAGCCGGCCATGTGCTGCTCCACCGGGCTTTGCGGCGTGAGCGTGGACCCTGAGCTGCTGCGCATCTCCACGGTGCTGAACACCCTGAAGGAGTGGGGCGTCGAGGTCAAGCGCTACAACCTCACCAACGCCCCGATGCAGTTTGTCACCAATCAGACGGTCAGCGAGTTTGTCAAGCTCTACGGGGCGGACCGGCTGCCCGTTACCGTGGTGGACGGCAAGCTGGCGGTTTCCGGCCGCTACCCCACCAACGAGGAGTTTACCGAATGGCTGGCCCTGCCGAAGGATGTTCTCGGCAAGCAGGAATGCGGCTGCGGCACGGGCTGCGGCTGCCAGGGAGGGTGCTGCTGATGGAAGCCTTTGCGCCGGGCAGGCTCAGCCTGACCCAATATCTGTTCTTCACCGGCAAGGGCGGCGTGGGCAAAACCTCCACCGCCTGCGCCGTGGCCGCTGCCCTTGCTGACAGCGGCAAGCGGGTGCTGCTCGTCAGCACCGACCCGGCCTCCAACCTGCAGGATGTGTTCGCCATGGAGCTGGGCGGCAGGCCCACGCCCATTCCGGAGGTGCCGGGGCTGGACGCGGCCAACCTGAACCCCGTTGAGGCGGCGGCAGAGTACCGGGAAAGCGTGATCGCCCCCTATCGGGGCGTTCTGCCGGATACGGTGATCGCCAACATGGAAGAGCAGCTTTCCGGCTCCTGCACCGTGGAGATCGCGGCCTTCAATGCGTTTTCCGGCTTCATCACCGAAAAAGCCATTCAGGAGCGCTACGACCACATTCTTTTTGACACCGCCCCCACCGGGCACACCCTGCGGATGCTGCAGCTGCCCTCCGCCTGGAGCAATTTTATCAGCGAGAGCACCCACGGGGCGTCCTGCCTGGGGCAGCTGGCCGGGCTGGAAGAGAAGAAAACCGTCTACAAGGCGGCGGTGGACACCCTTGCGGACGGCAGCAAAACCACGCTGTTTCTGGTGACGCGGCCGGAGACCGCCCCGCTGCGGGAAGCCGACCGGGCCGCCCGCGAGCTGCGGGAGCTGGGCATTCAAAACCAGCTGCTCATCGTCAACGGTGTGCTGATGCAGCACGACGATGAACTGTCCACAGAGCTGTACCGCAAGCAGCAGGAGGCCCTTGCCGGAATGCCGGAGGGGCTGAGGGCACTGGCGCAGTATGCCGTGCCGCTGCGGGCATACCCCATCACCGGCATTGCCAACATCCGCGCCATGCTGACGGAGGACCGTTTTGAGCCGCAGAAGGCAGAAGTGGATTTGACAAAGCTGCACCGGCTGAGCGACCTGGTGGACGAACTGGACGCAAAGAACAAAACCGTCATCTTCACCATGGGCAAGGGCGGCGTGGGTAAAACGACGGTGGCCGCCGCCCTTGCGCTGGGGCTGGCCAAGCGCGGCAAAAAGGTTCACCTGACCACCACCGACCCGGCGGCCCACCTGAAATTTGTGCTGACCGAGCGGGACGGCATCACCATGAGCCACATTGACGAGGCGGCCGAGCTGGAAAAGTACCGGGAAGAGGTGCTGACCAAGGCGCGGCAGAACGGCCTGACCGGCGAGGACATCGCCTACATTGAGGAGGATCTGCGCTCCCCCTGCACCCAGGAGATCGCCGTGTTCCGCGCCTTTGCGGAGGTGGTGGAAAAGGCGGACGATGAGGTCGTTGTGATCGACACCGCCCCCACGGGGCACACGCTGCTGTTGCTGGAATCCACCGAGAGCTACGACCGGGAGATCCGCCGCACGAAAGGGGAAACGCCGGAATCCGTCCGGCGGCTGCTGCCGCGCTTAAAGGGCGCGGAGACGGAGGTGGTGATCGTGACACTGCCCGAGGCAACGCCGGTGTATGAGGCGCTGCGGCTGGAGGACGACCTGAAGCGGGCGGGCCTTTCGGCCAACTGGTGGGTCATCAACCAGTCCTTCGCGCTGGCGGGCAGCAGCAACCGGACGCTGGCGGTCAAGGCGAGCAACGAGGCGGAGTGGATCGACCGGGTGGAGCGCCACACCGGCGGCAAAACCGTGCTGCTGCCCTGGCACCCGGAAGAGGTGAAGGGCGAGCGGCTGCTGACGCTGTAACGGAGGGCAACATGAAAAAGGTAGCGTTTATCTGCGTACACAACTCCTGCCGAAGCCAGATCGCGGAAGCGCTGGGTAAGCATCTGCGGGGCAGCGAGTTCGAGTTTTATTCCGCCGGAACGGAAACGAAGCCCCGGATCAATCAGGACGCCGTGCGCCTGATGAAGGAGCTGTACGGCATTGACATGGAGCAGACCCAGCATTCCAAGTTGATTTCGGAGATTCCGGAGCCGGACCTTGCCATCTCCATGGGGTGCGATGTGGGCTGCCCCTACATCGGCCGGGCCTTTGACGCCAACTGGGGCCTGGAGGACCCCACCGGCAAAAGCGACGAGGAATTCAAGAAAACCATTGCGGCCATCCGGGAGAAAATTCTGGAACTGTGATGGGAAGAAGTGGACCAAAATCAGAATTTGTGCGGATGATTAAAAAGCCCCGGCGGCTGCTTGCGAAAACAAAGCAGCGGCCGGGGCATTTTTTGATTGGTTGTATCTGTCATAGAATAATCAACAGATAGAGGTCAACAGAAAAAAGATTTTATATCCCTCTATCCTGTGTTTTACTATCTGAAATCAGGCTTCTATCTGAGTTTTTCAATGTTTCACCCTTTCAGCGGTATATAATACAAAGCCGGTGATACATGAAATAGCTTCTGCGATGAGCAAAGAAAAAATAACGCCATTCACCTTAAAAAGAGAATTTCCCAAAATAATTGCCGGTATGAGGATAAGACCTCTCATAACAGACATAATCACGGCAGGAGTACCTTCGCCCTTTGCCTGAAAGATTCCGGTCAGAAGGCCTGCGCCTGCCGCAAAGAAGGAGGAACAGAGTTGAACGGTTAAAATGTATGCACCCATGCGTATTACATCCGGATCATTTGAAAAGCAATGAACGACAAAGTTTCTGCCTGTAAATAAAACAAGAAACAGACCTGCGATGATGAGTGCCAAATAGAGAGCCGTCTTTCGGATGACTTCTTTCACGCGAGGCTCATTTTTTGCACCATAGGCAACGGCGATCAGCGGAATGACCCCCATATACAGCCCCATGCCGATCAAGTCTACGATTTGCACCAGTTTCTGCGAAATACCAAATCCTGCAAGGATATAATCTCCGTATTTTATCGCATAATAGTTAAACATAAGACTGGAAATGATTAAAAGAATATCCAGCAGCATAGCCGATAAGCCGACGGAAAAAATCTCTTTTAACATAGCTTTGTCCATGCTGAAATATTTTGGTAATACGGACAACTGGTTGTCTTTCTTCTGGATACAGATGATGTAATAGATAACGGCGGCAGCATTTCCAAGTACGGTTGCAATCGCGGCACCACTGATGCCGAGCCGCAGCCCGAACATCATAACCGGGTCAAGGACGATATTCGTGCCAACGCTTATCATCATTCCAATCATGGATTCGACGGATTCTCCATTGCCTCTGATCAGCTGTTCCAATGTAAAGTTCGCAACAATAAACGGTGCGCCAATCGCATAACAAACAAGATACTGTTTTACATAAGAGAATGTATCGCGGTCGGCTCCGAGAAGCCGGGTGATCAAGCCGCTGAATGCTACCGATATTCCAGCCGCAAACAGGCCAAAAAGAAATGCGAACCATAAAGTCGTACTGGAACATTGTTTTGTTTTATCCGTGTTATTGCTCCCCAATAGTCGGGAAAATAACGTGCTGCCACCGGTTCCAAATAAATTCCCGATTGCCATTAAAACGGTTGTAAATGGCAGCAGCAGGGAAATCGCAGCAAGAGCCGCGGTATCGTCTAATCTGCCGATGAAAAAAGTGTCTGTAATATTGTAAATAATGTTTACGGACATTCCAAGCATCATCGGAATTGCCATGTGCCATATGGCTTTTGAGACAGGTGCATCCAAAAGCCAGTAAGTTTCATTTTTTTGATCCATTTTGCAGCTTCCTTTCTTGCCAAACAAAAAAGCCCTGTGGAGTGTAAACGCTCCATAGGACTTATTGCTGTAATTAACAGTGCCTTTTATTATTTGGTTCCGGGTCTGAAGTTCATCGGCGGAAATCCGCTTCTGTCTGGAACAGGTCCGTTGTAATCATCGGAAAAACGCTCTGCGCCCGGAATATCCTGCGGCGAATTCATGCGCCCGAAAGCACGTTCCCGCATAGACATCAACTGGTCAAAATGCGCATTGCCCATACGCTCACGTGCCCGGTTCATCCAATCAGCCGTCCTATCACGTTCATCCGACGCATTTTTATCCTGCGCCTGAAAAGCTGCGATGATGCGATCCAGATACTGAGCCAGTTGCTCCAATTCGTTCGGGAGCAGGCAGTCAAAGATTTTTTCATAGTCTGCTTCCGGCTGCTGGATCTGTTTGCCCTTTTCCGTTAGATGAACGATCATAACGCGCTTATCGTTCTCCGACGGCTTTCGTTCTACATAGCCATTTTTCTCCAGCTTATTGAGCAGTTCGTTGAGAGATTGCTGGCGAATTCCCAACAAGTATGCCAGTTCTTTGGTTGCAATTTCAGGCTGGATCTTCAGCATGGCAAGGATTCTTCCCTGACCTCTGGTCGTGTCAGCGAACGGACCGGATTCTGCCTGACAGAACATCTGGTGGCGTTTCATAAGCCATTGCAAGGTTGCCAACTTCTCATAAATGTCAAAATAAAGATCGTTCATAATATGACCTCCTTTAATTCAAACAGGTACCTTTACCATGTATTATACAGGCACCTGTTTTAAAAATCAATAGGGTACCTGTATATTTTTTAAAAGAAGACTGTTGATTTGTATTCAGAAACAGTGGCAGGTGAAAAATCATAAAGTACGGTTCGACTTTGCCCAATAGAGGCTTGTTCATCTCAGTTGCCAAAACGTTCAGACGACAGATATAGATAGGCGGTGCAAAAGATTGAAACAGTGCGCCGCAATTGAACACAAAACAATCCATATAAAAATTCCCGGCGATTGCTTCTTGAGGGCAACCGCCGAGAAATTTCTGTTTGCTATAAATCAATTTATCTGATACAATTACGGCCTTTCTCAGCCCATACCGGTTATAGATACGGTTCCGATTTGCTTCAATGCGCTTCCAATGTCGGCGTCCAGGCAGATGGACTTTGCCGCGATCTCCCGCGGGGCCCAGGCCTCGCCCAGGTTGATGCAGGCGTAAGTGGCATCCGGCCGTTCGTTGGTCATGCGCCAGAAGGGGTACTTGATGATCACCGGGGTGTTGCCGCCGACGCCCAGCTCCCAGAACAGGACCCGGCAGGTTTCGTGGCGGCGCAGGAACAGGGAATACCGCTCGGCGGCCCGGTGCCAGCCCTCGTCCTCCACAAAGGTGTCGTCCGCCCGCAGGTTCATGCTCATGGGGCGGCCGCAGTGGGGGCAGCGGGGCACCAGCTCGGCGGGAATCGCGGTTTTGGAGGTGGTTCCTTCGGGCAGGAACAGGGTGCCGTCCGGCTGAATTTCGTACTCCTGCGCCAGAACCATGTTGCGGATGGCCTCCTCGTTGTCCCAGGTTTCCTGGCAGCAGGGGCGGCTGCACTGGAACAGGCCGTAATCGCCCTGGGTGTAGAACAGGCGGTGCTTGTCAAACCCGGCCTTCTGGAAGCAGTGGTCCACGTTGGTGGTCAGCACAAAATAGTCCTTGTCCTTCACGAGGGAGAACAGGGTTTCGTAGACGGGTTTCGGGGCGGCCATGTACCGGTTGATGTAGATGTAGCGGCTCCAGTAGGCCCAGTGCTCCTCAAAGGTGGAGTAGGGGTAAAAGCCGCCGGAATACATATCGCGGAAGCCGTACTTGCGGGCAAAGTCGGAAAAATAGCGCTCGAAGCGGGGGCCGGTGTACTGGAACCCGGCGGAGGTGGAAAGCCCGGCGCCGGCACCCAGCACCACCGCGTCCGCCTGGTGCAGGGCGGTGCGCAGCTGGTCAATCTGCTCGGAGAAGCTGTTGGTAGATTTGTTTGTCGAGGTCTTTAAAAACATTGAAGATCACCTGTTTTACACTGGTTTCGGTTTTGAGGAACTGCCGCACGGTCTCCACGGCGATCTGGGCGGCCCGCCGGTTGGGGAAGTGGAATTCGCCGGTGGAGATGCAGCAGAAGGCCACGCTGGCCAGGCCGTTTTGGGCGGCCAGCTCCAGGCAGGAGCGGTAGCAGCTGGCCAGCAGGGCTTCGTCCTGCGGGGTGACGGCACCCTGAATGATCGGCCCCACCGTGTGCAGGATGAACCGGCAGGGCAGGTTGTAGGCGGGGGTGATTTTGGCCTGGCCGGTGGGCTCCGGGCGGCCCTGACGCTCCATCAGGCGGGCGCAGGCCAGGCGCAGCTGCACCCCGGCGTAGGTGTGGATGCAGTTGTCGATGCAGCGGTGGTTGGGCACGTAGCAGCCGGTCATGCCGCTGTTGGCGGCGTTGACGATGGCGTCGCACCGAAGGGCGGTGATGTCCCCCTGCCACAGGGAAATGCCCGGCTCACAGAAGGGCAGGTCGGCCGCGTCGGTGATGCCCTTGGCGGCGGTTTCGGCGGTCAGGTAGGCGTCCTGCACTTCGAGAAATTGCGGGGCCGCCGGGGCGGCGGGGCGCACGTTCATCAGTGCCCGAAGCAGCAGGGCCTGATCGGCGGCGTTCTGCGGCACGGCAAGGTCGCGGTATTCCGGGCGCTCGGCCAGCAGGCTGCGCAGAAGCAATTGGCGGCGTTCACTTTGATTCATGGTGGAGATCCTCCAAACGATAAAACAAAACGGCGCGGTTCCGGTGCAGGGGGCAGCGCAGCGGCTGCGGCACAAAAACCGGGCGGAACCGGCCGGGAAGTTTGTTCCCCGATGCTTTTATCATACGGGCCGCGGGGCAAAAGGTAAAGTACGCACTTTTTTGTGACCGGGCTGCCGGGTGAGACGTTTTGCGCCGGAACGCAAAAAAGGAAGCCCCCCGGATGGGGAGCTTCCCTTAAAAATGCATTGGAAGAACCGTCAGGCCAGAATGCCGGTGGACTGCAGGAACAGGATCAGCATCACGATGGGGGCCACATAGCGGATGATGACGGTGTACAGGGTTTTGCGGGTGAACTTGCCGCTGCCCTTTTCCATCTCTTCCACAATGAACTGGGGCTTGAGCACCCAGCCGATGAGAATGGTGGACAGCAGGGAGATCAGGGGCATCATCACGCTGTTGCTGATGTAGTCCATAATGTCCAGCAGCTGGGCGGCGGAGCCGTTGGGCAGCTGCACCTCAAAGTAGAACACGCTGTAACCCAGGGCGATGACGGCCGAGGCGGCCAGGTAGATGACCGACAGCACCAGCACCGTCTTTTTGCGGGAGGTGTGGAAGATCTCCATGCAGTTGGCGGTGATGGCCTCCAGCACCGAGATGCAGGAGGTGAGGGTGGCGAAGATGGCGCTGACGAAGAACAGCACGCCCACCACCGTGCCGGCAAAGCCCATGGCGGCAAACACCTTGGGCAGAGAGATGAACATCAGGCTGGGGCCTGCGCCCATGCCCTCGGTGCCGGAGAACACGTACACGGCGGGCACGATCATGGCGCCGGCCAGCAGGGCAACGCCGGTGTCAAAGAACTCGATCTGGCTGATGGAGCGGTTCAGGTCCACGTCCGGCTTCACGTAGGAGCCGTAGGTGATCATGATGCCCATGGACACGCTCAGCGAGAAGAACAGCTGGCTCATGGCGTCCAGCGAGATCTGCAAAAAGCGCTGGATGGTCAGCCCCTCGGTGTGGGGGGTGAGGTAGTACAGCAGGCCCTGCAGGCCGGTGCGGGTCTCGCCGTCCGCTCCGGTGTGGCTGAGGGTGAGGGCGTAGCCCGCCACCGCGATGACCAGCACCAGCAGGATGGGCATCATGAAGCGGGAGACCTTTTCAATGCCGCCCTCCACGCCGTTGTACACGATGAAGGCCGTGACCGCCATGAACAGCAGGGCGAACACCACCGGCGACACCGGCGAGGTGATGAAGGAGGTGAAGTAGCCGTCCTGCGCGGCGGCGTTGGCCTGGCCGGTGAGGTACACCACGCCATACTTGGTGATCCAGCCGCCGATGACTGCGTAGTAGGTCATGATGAGCACCGGCACAAAAAAGGTGAGGATGCCCAGGAACTTCCACTTGGGGGCCAGCTCGGTGTAGGCGCCGATGGCGCTCTTCTTGGTTTTGCGGCCGATGGCAATGTCCGAGGTGAGCAGGGTGAAGCCGATGGTCACCACCAGCACCAGATAGATGAGCAGGAACAGGCCGCCGCCGTCCTTCGCGGCCAGGTAGGGGAACCGCCACAGGTTGCCGACGCCCACGGCGCTGCCGGCAGCAGCCAGCACAAAGCCGATCTGCCCGGAAAAGTTGCTTTGCTTTTTCTTCATAAAAACGTTACTCTCCTTGCGGGGCGCTGCGCCCCATTTCTTACACGCGATAACTTCCAGCATAGCATATTTGCGAAAAAAAAGAAAGAGAAAACGTAAAATTGCAGCAGATCGGCAGCGTTTTGGCCGGGTGCGGCTGGGCGGGGAAGGGCACGGAAGTGCGGAAGGAGGCAGGGGAATGAGCCAAAACTCCATGCTTCTATTTCTTGCGCATGAAAAATTTCAAACTGCACAATATTTTACGGGTTGCACAAGTTTGCTGCAAGAAATGTGACGAAACAACCAAAAAACAGTTGACAAATGGAGGCAACGGGACTAAAGTAGAGCCAACATCTGAGCGATGCAACAAACCAAACTGCTTTGAACAGGACACATTCTTCTCCCATTTCCCCGCGCACAGAGAGCCGCCGGGCGCTGAAAAGGCGGACGCGGGCCGGAAGAGGAACATCCCCTGCGAGCAGCCTGCGGGAACGGGCCGTGCGGCCCCAGTAGCGCAGCGCCGTTTTGCCCCCGTTACCGGGCAGCGCATCCAGGCCCGATGGCGGGCGTGGGCGCGGCAAAGTGGCCGCCTGCAGAAAGGCGGCAAGCGAAGTGGTACCGCGGAAGCAGAATTCCGCCGCACGGGGCCGTTGGCCCGGCGGCGTTTGAACGCCTTCGTCTTCGGCAGGGGACCTGCCCGGGCAAAACCGGGGGGCACGCCGGGGCGAGGGCGTTTTTTGCACCCCGCCGGCCGCCCCTGCCGGTACCGCCCCGCCGAAGGCATGGCGGTAAACCTGCATCGCCGGATGAAAATTGGACGGGGGCGCTGGCCCAGCGGCCGGTTCGGTTTGTTGGTTGGAACCGGCGGGGCCGACACCCCGGAGAGAGGAAGAATCGTATGAACACGCTCGTTATCGTTTTGATCGCGGCGGTGTGCCTGCTGTGCGGCTACACGCTGTACGGCCGGTGGCTCGCCAACAAATGGGGCATCGACCCCACCGCCAAGACCCCTGCCTACACCCATGAGGACGGCAAGGACTATGTGCCCACCAACGGCTGGACGGTGTTCAGCCACCAGTTCAGCTCCATTGCCGGTGCCGGCCCTGTGACCGGCGCCATTCAGGCCGCCGCCTTCGGCTGGCTGCCTGTGCTGCTGTGGGTGCTGCTGGGCGGCATCTTCTTCGGCGCCGTGACGGACTTCGGCGCCCTGTACGCCTCGGTAAAGAACGAGGGCAAATCCATGGGCCTGCTGATCGAGAAGTACATCGGCAAGCTGGGCCGCAAGCTGTTCCTGCTGTTCTGCTGGCTGTTCTGCGGCATCGTCATCGCCGCCTTTGCCGACATGGTGGCCGGCACCTTCAACGCCTATGCGGTGAAGGACGGCGTGACCAGCCTTTCCGCTGCGGCCCAGACCAACGGCGCGGCGGGCATGGTGTCCATCATGTTCATGGTGTTCGCCGTGGTCTTCGGCCTGATCCAGAAAAAGTACAACTTCTCCGGCTGGAAGGAAGCGGTGCTGGGCATCGTGTTCATTGTGCTGTCCTTTGTGGTGGGCGCAAACTTCCCGCTGGTGCTGGGCAAGGCTGCCTGGAGCTACATCACCTTCGTGTACATCTTCTTTGCCGCGGTGCTGCCCATGTGGATGATGAAGCAGCCCCGTGATTACATGACCACCTTTATGTTCATCGGCATGATCGCCGGTGCGGCCGTGGGCCTGCTGGTAGCCCATCCTTCCATGAACCTGCCGGTGTTCACCGGCTTCAACAACGAGAAGCTGGGCACCATGTTCCCCATCCTGTTCGTCACCGTGGCCTGCGGCGCGGTTTCGGGCTTCCACAGCCTGGTGTCCTCCGGCACCTCTTCCAAGACCGTTGAAAACGAAAAGGATATGCTGAAGGTCGGCTACGGCGCCATGGTGCTGGAAAGCCTGCTGGCGGTGCTGGCCCTGTGCGTGGCCGGTGCAGCCGCCGCAGCGGACGGCACCCCCGCCGCCGGCACTCCCTTCCAGGTGTTCAGCACCGGCGTGGCCGGCTTCTTTGAGATGTTCGGCGTGCCCGTGTACGCCGCCACCGTGTTCATGACCATGTGCGTTTCCGCTCTGGCCCTGACCAGCCTGGACGCCGTGGCCCGCATCGGCCGCATGAGCTTCCAGGAGCTGTTCAGCGTGGACGATATGGCCCACGCCGAGGGTTGGCGCAAGCTGCTGTGCAACACCTACTTCTCCACCTTTGTCACTCTGGCCTTCGGCTTTCTGCTGACCCAGATCGGCTATGCCAACATCTGGCCCCTGTTCGGTTCCGCCAACCAGCTGCTGAGCGCGCTGGTGCTGGTGACCCTGTGCGTGTTCCTGAAGGTGACCGGCCGCAGCAACAAGATGCTGTTCCCGCCGCTGGTCATCATGCTGTGCGTGACCTTTACCGCCCTGGTGCAGCGCCTGCTGGCCATGGTGAAGGCCATCCGCACCGCCGCCGCGGTGACCATCCCCGCCGGTGAAACCACCTGGGGTGCGGTGTTCATCGCCAACGGCCTGCAGCTCATCATTGCCGTGCTGCTGATCATCCTGGGCCTGACCATTGTGGTCAACTCGCTGCGCGCCCTGAACAAGGCTGAGAAGAACAGCGAAAAGGCCGCGTAACCATTTAGCTTAAAATCCATGGAAGGAAAGACGGCATCCGCAAACCGCCGCCTTTCCCAAAGCCGCCGCCGGGCGGAGAGCGTACCAGAGCGCTTTCCGCCCGGCGTTTTTTTGTGGCCGGGGCGGGGCTTCAGAAAATCTTAAGGGGATGGATTTGCGGAAAGTTGCGGCAAATCCGGCGGCTGCCTCGTTTTAGAAGGTGTGCGGCAGGGGAACGATATCTCCATACGGGGCACAGGCCCGCCGCAGAGCAATGCCAAAAGGAGGAGCTTCTTCCATGAAAATACTCATCACATCGGATTGGTACACCCCGGCGGTGAACGGGGTGGTTGCGTCCATTCTGGCCCTGCGCCGCCAGCTGGAGGCCCGGGGCCATGAGGTGCGGGTGCTGACCCTTTCCGGCACCGTGCACACCACCTGCGAAAACGGGGTGTACGCCGTCGGCTCGGTGGACGCGGGGCTGATCTACCCGGGCGCACGGCTGCGCAGCTTTGCCGTGGGGCAGACGGTGCGCCGGCTGGTGGAATGGAAGCCGGACGTGGTGCACTCCCAGTGCGAGTTCAGCACCTTTTTTCTGGCCCGGCACATCGCCCGGGCGGTGGGGGCACCGCTCATTCACACCTACCATACGGTGTATGAGGACTACACCCACTACTTTTCGCCCAGCCGCCGCTGGGGCCGCCTGCTGGCGCGGGGCTTTACCCGGGCCATTCTGGGCCAGTGCGACGGGGTGATCGCCCCCACCGAAAAGGTGCGCGCCCTGCTGGAGGACTACGGCGTGAAGCCCCCGGTGGCGGTGATCCCCACGGGCATTCCGCTGGGGCGCTTTGCCGCCCCGATCTCTGATGAAGTGCTGGCCGGCCTGCACCGGAAGCTGGGCATCCCGGCGGAAAACCGCATTCTGGTGTATGTGGGCCGCCTTGCCAAGGAAAAGAATCTGGAGGAGCTGCTGGAATGCCGGGCTGGATTCGGTCAGGCCCCGGTGACCCTGCTGCTGGTGGGGGACGGGCCGACCCGCCCGGCGCTGGAAGAGCGGGCGGCGGCCCTGGGGCTTGCGGCCCCGGCGGTGGTGTTTGCCGGAATGGCCGCCCCGGAGGCGGTGCCCCTCTATTACCGGCTGGGGGATGTGTTCGTGAGTGCATCCTCCAGCGAGACCCAGGGGCTGACCTATCTGGAAGCGCTGGCGGCGGGCACCCCGGCCGTGTGCCGGGCAGACCCGTGCCTGGCGGGCGTGATCGAGAACGGGGCCAACGGCTGGCAGTATGAAACCGGCCGGGAGCGGGACGAGGTGCTGCACCGCCTGCTGACGGACGAGCCGCTGCGGGCGCGGCTGGCCCGGGGCGCGGCGGCCGGCGCGGCCGCCTTTTCGGAAGAGGCGTTCGGCGAGAAGGCGCTGGCCCTGTATGAGGCCCAGCGGGCCGCCAAGGCGCGGCAGGGAGGTGCGGTATGAGCAGGACCGGAAAAGGCCTGAACGGCATGCAGCTGATCTCGCTGGCGGGGTTTGCCGCCTGCCTGGTGCTGGGTGTCTGGATGTGGCGCGAGGGGCTGTTCACCAGCCAGGAGCGGCTGAACCTGTTTATAGGCAGCATGGGGCACTGGGCCGCGGCGGCGTTTGTGCTGTTTCAGGCGGTGCAGGTGGTGGTGCCGGTGCTGCCCGGCGGGCTGGGCTGCCTGGCCGGGGTGGTGCTGTTTGGCCCCTGGCAGGGCTTTGTGTACAACTACGTGGGCATCTGCGCGGGCAGCCTGGCGGCCTTTGCCATTGCGCGCAGCTGCGGCCGGCCGCTGCTGTACCGGATGTTCCCGGCGGCGCTGATCGAAAAATACGACCGGTGGAGCGAAGAGAAGGGGCGGTTTGCCCGGTGGTTTGCGTTTCTGATCTTCATTCCGGTGGCACCGGACGATTACCTGTGCTTTCTGGCCGGAACCACCGGCATTTCCTGGCAGAAATACACCGCCATCATCCTGCTGTGCAAGCCATTTTCCATTGCGCTGTACAGCCTTGGGCTGACGGTGGCGGCCCGGCAGCTGCTGGGCCTCTGGAACTGACCGCACAGGCACAAAACGCGAAAGGAGAACCATCATGCGGGTGCATCTTTACGAAGGGGGCCTGACCCCGCTTGTGGCCCACAGCGGCGTGGGGCAGGCCATCTGCCACCAGCGGGCCATGCTGGCAAGCGCCGGGGCAGAGCTGACCGATGGCTGGTATGGCCGGGCCGATGCGGTGCACATCAACACCGTGCTGCCGGACGCCCCGCTGGCGGCCCTGCGGGCGCGGCTGCGGGGCGAAACCGTGGTGTGGTATGGGCACTCCACCATGGAGGACTTCCGGGAGTCCTTCGTCGGCTCCAACCGGCTGGCCCCGCTGTTCCGCCGGTGGCTGTGCTTCTGTTACGGGCTGGCGGACGTGGTGGTGACCCCCACGCCCTATTCCAAGCGGATTCTGGAGGGGTACGGGCTGAAAAAGCCGGTGTACGCCCTCTCCAACGGGGTAGATACGGAATTTTTTGCCCCGGACCCGGCCCGCGGGGCCGCCTGGCGGGCCAAGTGGCAGCAGCGCCCCGGCCAGAAGCTGGTGATCAGCGTGGGCCATTTTATGGAGCGCAAGGGCATTCTGGAGTTTATCGATCTGGCCCGCACCCTGCCCGAGGCCCGCTTTGTCTGGTACGGCTGCACCAGCCCGGCGCTGGTGGCCGAGCCGGTGCGGGCCGCCATGGCCGCCGCCCCTGAAAACCTGACCTTTGCGGGGTTTGTCAGCCAGGCCGAACTGCGGGACGCCTACTGCGGGGCGGACGCCTTCGCCTTTTGCAGCCATGAGGAGACCGAGGGCATTGTGGTGCTGGAGGCGCTGGCCTGCGGCGTGCCGGTGCTGGTGCGGGACATCCCCGTTTACGAGGGCTGGCTGGAAGCGGGAAGGAACGTGTACAAGGCCCGGCGGGCGGAGGATCTGGCCCCGCTGCTGGAGGCCATGCTGAACCGGGAGCTGCCGGACCTGACCGCCGCCGGCCGCCGGGTGGCCCAGGCCCGAAGTCTTAGGCGGATGGGGCAGGCCCTCTGCGGCATTTACGAAAAAGAGGCCGCGCCCTGCGCCCGGCCGCCGCGGCCGGAACCGGTGCGGACGGCCTGAATTTTGGAAAAATAACGCGGGATTTTAGAACACCGCGGGCAGAACGCCGCCGGTTTGTGCAGAACGTTGCACGGCCCGGCGGAGTTTTTGACGAAAAACGGAGATTTGACTGGGATGCAGCCCCACGAAAGAATGCATAAAAATAATGGCGGCTTTTTGTAAGAATTGGACAGAGAAAGGACGAAAAAGCGGAGTTTCTCACCGGAAACCCATTTACTACAATGTTTTAGTTGTGCAGTGTTGTTTTTTTATGCTTGAAAAAGTTGTAATGCCGGGCTATGATGAACATGGAATTGAGAGAAAAGCAAAAACCCACGGTGCAGTGTGGCCAGAGCTGCAGTGCCCCGACGGCAGGAAGAAACAAACGCCCGACCAAAAAGGAAACAACATCATGGAACAGACACTGTATCAGAATCATCTGGCCATTCTGGAGGAAGAGCTTCAGGTGGCCATGGGCTGTACCGAGCCCATCGCGATCGCCTTTGCCGCGGCCAAGGCCCGGCAGACGCTGGGCCGGATGCCCGAGCGCTGCCACGTGAAATGCTCCGGCAACATCGTTAAAAATGTAAAGGGGGTCACGGTGCCCACCTCCGGCGGGCTGCGCGGAATTGAAATTGCGGCGCTGCTGGGCCTGACCGGCGGCGATGCCGACAAGGAGCTGGCCGTGCTGACCGCAGTGACCCCCGAAACCCGGGACGAGGCCCGCCGCCTGCTGGGCAGCGGCCTGTGCAGCTGCGAGCTGATCGAGGGTGTGGCCAACCTGTACATCATTGTGGAGGTGGAAGCCGGGGACGAGAGCGCCCTGGTGGAGGTGGTGAACCACCACAACAACATCACCCGCATTGAGAAAAACGGCAAAACTCTCCTGCAAAAGGATGCTCAGCAGGAGGCTGCCGAGGAGAGCGCCTGCGACCGGAGCCTGCTGAACCTGAAAAACATTCTGCAGTTCGCCGATGAGGCCGACCCCGCCGACCTGGCCCCGGTGCTGAACCGGCAGATCGAGTACAACAGCAAAATCTCCGCCGAGGGCCTGACCGGAAAGTGGGGCGCGGCGGTGGGCCGCACCCTGCTGGAGCGGCAGGACCCGCCCAGCCTGGAGCTGAAGGCCCGGGCCTGTGCGGCCGCCGGTTCGGACGCGCGCATGGCCGGCTGCTCGCTGCCGGTGGTCATCAACTCGGGCAGCGGCAACCAGGGCATTACCATCACCATGCCGGTGGTGGTGTACGCCGAGGCGCTGGGCGCCGGCGAGGAGCAGCGGCTGCGGGCGCTGGCGCTGGCCAACCTGATCTCGGTGCATCAGAAAAAGTACATCGGCAGCCTTTCGGCCTACTGCGGCGCGGTGAGCGCGGCCACCGGCGCGGCCTGCGGCGTGGCCTACCTGAAGCTGAAGGGCAAAATCCCGGAGGAAGAGCTGTACCGGGTGATGAGCGACACCATCACCAACAGCATCTGCACCATCGGCGGCATGGTGTGCGACGGGGCAAAGTCCTCCTGCGCCGCCAAGATCGCCGCCGCGCTGGAGAGCGCCTTTACCGGCCTGGAGATGAGCCTGAAGCAGCGGGTGTTCCAGCCCGGCGAGGGCCTGACCATGGACAACGTGGAGGACACCATTGCCGCTGTGGGCCGCATGGGCCGCGTGGGCATGAAGAGCACCGATGTGGAGATTTTGAACATCATGCTGGGCCATTGAGCCGAAACCGGCAAAGCCATAACCAATAAGCCATAACAAAAAAGGCAGCCGGGGGGTATGTGGCCCGGCAGCCAAAAACAGAAAAGAGCGGAGCGCCAGAGGCGTTCCGCTCTTTTCTGTATGCTTGCTTTTGGAAAAAGGAAAATGGTGAAGGAATAGGAAATGGAGGAGAGAACTTGAATTTAGCCCTCGAAGGCCTGCTTCAGGTCGGCAATGATGTCCTTGGCGTTCTCCAGACCAATGGACAGGCGCACGGTGTTGGGGTAAATGCCCTGATCGCGCTGCTCGTCCTCATTCAGCTCCGCATGGGTGGTGCTGGCGGGATGGATGACCAGGCTCTTGGCGTCGGCCACGTTGGCCAGCAGGCTGAACAGCTGCAGCCGGTCAATGAAGGCCTGGGCCTCTTCGGCGCCGCCCTTGATGCGGATGGTGAAGATGGAACCGGCACCGTTGGGGAAGTAGGTCTTGTACAGGCGCTGCTGCTCGGGATCGGTGCTCAGAGAAGGATGGCTGATGCTCTCCACCTGAGGCACGGTCTTCAGGTACTCCAGAACCTTCAGGGTGTTCTCCACATGGCGGTCCACACGCAGGGACAGGGTCTCCAGGCCCTGCAGGAAGATCCAGCTGCTGATGGGGGACAGGGTAGCGCCGGTGTCGCGCAGCAGGATGGCGCGGATGCGGGTGACGAAGGCAGCGGGGCCGGCAGCCTGCACGAAGCTGATGCCGTGGTAGCTCTCATTGGGCTGGGTCAGCTGGGGGTACTTGTCCGCATGGGCGGCCCAGTCAAAGGTGCCGCCGTCCACGATCACACCGCCGATGGTGGTGCCGTGGCCGCCGATGAACTTGGTGGCGGACTCCACCACGATGTCGGCGCCGTGCTCGATGGGACGAATCAGGTAGGGGGTGCCGAAGGTGTTGTCGATGATCAGGGGCAGGCCGTGCTTGTGGGCGATGGCGGCAATGCCGTCAATGTCGGTCACTTCGCTGTTGGGGTTGCCCAGGGTCTCGATGTAGATGGCCTTGGTGTTGGGCTGAATGGCCTTTTCAAAGTTCTGGATGTCCAGCGGATCCACGAAGGTGGTGGTCACGCCGTAGTCCACCAGGGTGTGGGCCAGCAGGTTGTAGGTGCCGCCGTAGATGTTCTTGGCGGAAACGATGTGGTCACCGCGCAGGGCCACGTTCTCGATGGCGTAGGTAACGGCAGCGGCACCGGAAGCCACGCCCAGGGCAGCCACGCCGCCCTCCAGAGCGGCCATGCGCTGCTCGAAGATGTCCTCGGTGGGGTTGGTCAGGCGGCCGTAGATGTTGCCGGCATCCCGCAGGGCAAAGCGGTCAGCAGCGTGCTGGCTGTTGCGGAACACGAAGGAGGAAGTCTGATAAATGGGAACCGCACGGGCGTCGGTGGCGTGATCGTAATCTTCCTGGCCGATGTGCAGCTGTTTGGTTTCAAAGGACCAGCTCTTGATGGTTTCTTCGGTAATGCGTGCCATGATGTACCTCTTTCTGCCGCGAACAGCGGCCTCGTTTTTTGAAAGTGCCCCGGGTGCTTGCTTTGCCCGGCGGCGCTTTGGTTTGTCTTGATTGTAGAATGGTCGGTTTGGCGGGAACTGCCCCGCAGGGTGCCGGTTCAGCGACAGCGACACATTCGCGGGTGTTCCCGGTAAAGCCCCCGGCGGGGGCGAAGGGCGCTAAGCATACAACGCTTCCTTTCTCGTTTACCGGTTGTTCTTCATCTGCCTACTATTATACTAGGAAGTAGGGGAATGTGGTAGTACCAAAAAATAAGAGCTGGTTATCGAATAAGACGATAACCAGCTCTTGAATCATGGGGGTTTTGTGCGCTGGAGCGGCATACCGGGGGGTCAGCGGGCCGGCCCGGCGGGGTGATCCAGCACGTTGACGTTGCAGCGGTTCAGCTCTTCCAGATAGATTTTGGCAAGGGGACTGAGCACGCAGCCCTGCCGCTTGACGTAGCCGATGTGCATGATCTTGTCCGAATCCAGCGGTACGGCCCGGTAGCCGTCGCCGTTCAGCTCTTCGCACAGGATGCCGGAGCAGAGGGTGTAGCCGTCCAGCCCCACCATCAGGTTGAGCAGAGTGGCCCGGTCGCTGGCTTTGATCACCTGCCGGTAGTGATAGGTGCTGTACACCTCCTCAGCCAGGTAGAAGGACTGGCCCTGATCGAAGGAAAGGCAGGGATAAGGGGCCAGATCCTCCAGCGTGATGAGCGGGCGCTCGGCCAGCGGGTGGCCCGCCGCCAGGAACACGTAGGTGCGGCAGGGGAACAGCTCGGTGAATTCCAGGCCGCTGTCCGCCAGCAGCTTTTCCAGCACTTCCCGGTTGAAGTCGTCCAGATAGAGCACGCCCACCTCGCTTTTGCAGCTGCGCACGTTTTCCAGAATTTCGGCGGTGCGGCATTCGTAGATGCCGAAGGCGTATTCATCCGGCCGGAACTGCCGGGCCAGCTGGATGAAGGCCTTGACCGCAAAGGTGTAGTGCTGGGTGGAGACGCTGAACTGCTTTTTCACCTGCCGCTTGAGGATAAACCGCTCTTCGGTGAGGCGGTACTGGCTGACGATCTGCCGGGCGTAGGCGAGAAATTCTTCCCCCTCGGGGGTGGGGGCCACGCCCCGGTTGGAGCGGCGGAACAGCGAGAAGCCCAGTTCTTCCTCCAGACTGTGGATGCCGGCGGACAGGCTGGACTGCGCCAGATACAGCCGCTGTGCGGCCCGGTTCATGGAGGTTTCGTCCGCCACGGTGACGACGTAGATAAGCTGCTGCAGAGTCATGGGGTCTCCTTCTTATTGTAAAAGCGATTGCCCGGCGGGCGCGCCGCTTCAGGGCCGCACCCCCGGCGGGGTGGGCAGGGCTGCCTCGGCGGCCTGCCGACGCAGGGTGATCTTGTAGATTTTGGCGGGGCGGCCCCGAAGGTTCAGCTGGCGGTTGTACTGTACGGTGGCCCCGCCCCGCTCCACCAGTTTGGAGAGGATGCGGGAGGCACTGCGGGTGGTGATGCTGAGGTAAAAGGCCAGCTCTTCGGCCGAGAGGGTGTCGCCGCCCTTCTGGTTGAGCACCGAGAAGATCTTGCTCAGATACAGGGCCGAAACCCCCATCTGCTCGCTGAGGCGGGTGATCTGAGGGTCGGGCGCGTCGGTGTACTGAATGCGCCGCACCGAGGAGAGCGGGCCGATGATGCCATTGTCCTCGGTGACGATGAAGGCCGCACTGCCCTTGGTGAGCAGGGCCTCCTTTTCGGCCCGCTGGGCGTTGCGGTGGGCGTCGATCACGTTGTTGGCGCAGCCCCAGCCGGTGCAGACGGGGAAGTCCACCCCGGCCTCCAGAAAGGCGGTGACCGGGCAGGTGGTGTACTGGCGGGAAAGCTCCTTCAGCACCGAGATGTTGGTGGTCAGCTCATAGTGCTGGCCGCGCTCGTAGATGAGAAACGGCATGCCGAACTGCTTGTTGCAGGCCTCCAGCCGGGCGCCCAGGGCGGCCCACTGGGCCTCGGTGAGGGGCTGGGGCGAGGCGATGAGGGCCAGACAGGCGGCGGAGTCGTGCACGGCCGAGGTGTTGATCTGGGTGACCAGGCCGTTGAAGGTCTCGATCATGGATTCCGGCGAGGCGAACAGGAACTCATGCCGGATGTGGTTCTGGGTGAAGTAATCCTCCAGGCTGCCGAAGCGGGTGACCAGCAGGTCCACCTTGCCGCTGTTCCACAGGTTGAGGTAGTACTCCTTCAAAGAGGGGTACCAGTCGTCCACCTGCTGCCAGTCGATGGAAGCGGAGCCCAGCAGGGGGGCGTCCTCCCGGCCGAACACCGAGCGGAAGTCCACGGGGATCTCGGGCCGGTCAAAGTACACCCGGCGGAAATCCAGCGTGGGGTTCTGCACCAGCATGCGGGCGATGACCTGATAATAGTCCCGGTCCGACACGGTGAAGTAGGCGTGGGGCTTGTGCAGCGGGCCGAATTTGTGCTGCACGGTGCGGTAGGGGTACAGGCCGCCGAAGAGGTACCCGTCGAACCGGTCGGCGTTCTGCTCAAACAGATAGCACAGATGCTCCAGAGAGGTATAGGGCAGATAGGTCACGTTGCACTGGCTGCGCAGTTCGCTGTCAATGCGCAGGATGTTGCGCAGAGAACGGGCCGTGGCAAAAACACCAATGGTATACATGAAGAAGGCTCCTTATCAATTCAGAATGGGACCGTGCGGGCGGCCCGGCGGGCGGCGCCCTTTGCAGAACAGATTCTACCTATCAGTATAGCGGCTTTGGCCGGGAATGACCAGAGCCGCCGGCGGAAAACCGGAGATTTTGCGGGTTTGGAGCGGGAAGTTTGAGAAAAACAAGCTCAAAAAATGACAAAAACATACAAAATTCATCCAGCCGTTTGTGCATCTGCACAAAATAAGAGAAAAGAGAGAAAAGGAATTGACAACTTTTACGGGCGGGGGTATCATAAACTCAAACATTTCCGAAAGATGTCCGAAAATAAAATCAATCTTTGTCATAAAAGGCACGGGCCGCTGTGGAAATCTTCGGCGGCCCGGTGATCGGAGGGGAGAACGACGATGGAGCGCGCAAAGCAAGAGGCGCTGGAGTACATGGAACAGCGCAGTGACCTGCTGTTTGACATGAGCGACCGCATCTGGGAACACCCGCAGGTGGGCTTTACCGAGCATTATGCCGCCCAGCTGTTCAGCGAAACGCTGGAGAAGGAGGGCTTTACCGTAGAGCGGGGCGTGGGTGACATTCCCACCTCCGTGGTGGGCACCTTCGGCAGCGGCGGGCCGGTCATCGGCTTTCTGGGTGAATTTGACGCCCTGCCCGGCCTGAGCCAGGAGGCCGGCCTGGCCGAGAAAAAGCCCCTGGTGAAGGACGGCCCGGGCCACGGCTGCGGGCACAACCTGCTGGGCACCGGCGCATTTGCCGCCGCACTGGGCCTGAAGCACTATCTGGAAGTGAACCACCGCCCCGGCACCGTGAAGTTCTTCGCCTGCCCGGCGGAGGAGGGCGGTTCCGGCAAGGGCTTCATGGCCCGGGCCGGTGTGTTCAATGGGCTGGATGCCGCCTTCACCTGGCACCCCGGCACGGTGAACAGCGCCGCCACCGAGAGCACCATGGCCAACTATCAGGTGTGCTACCACTTTTACGGCACCTCGTCCCACGCGGCCATGTCGCCGGAGCTGGGCCGGAGCGCCCTGGATGCCCTGGAACTGATGAACAACGGCGTGCAGTACCTGCGGGAGCACATTCCCACCAACACCCGGGTGCATTACGCCATTACCAATGCGGGCGGCAACGCGCCGGGCATCGTGCAGGCCTACGCCGAGGGGCTGTACCTGATGCGTGCCCCCCAGCTACCTCAGGTGAAGGAGCTGTATGAGCGAGTGAACCGCATTGCCCAGGGCGCGGCCATGATGACCGACACCCGGGTGGAGATCGAGTTCATCAAGGCCTGCTCCAACACGGTGCTGAACACCGAGCTGCTGAAGCTGATGCAGAAAAACATGGAGCAGCTGCCCCCGGTGCAGTACGATGAGGACGATCTGGCCTTTGCCTGCGCCCTTCAGGCCACGAACCCCGTGGGCCACGCCTACTTTGACACGCTGGCCGCCGATGTGACCGACCCGGCCGAGAAGGCCCGGCTGGAGGCGGACAAGGATTCGCCCATCCACGGCGTGGTGATGCCCTACCCGCCCGAGCGGCAGGGCTTCGTCTCTTCGGACGTGGGCGATGTGAGCTGGGTGTGCCCGCTGGCGCAGATCAACGGCACCACGATGCCCGCCGACACGGCCATGCACACCTGGCAGATGGTCAGCGTGGGCAAAAGCCCCATGGCCAAAAAGGGAATGCTGTTTGCCGGCCGGGTGATGGCGGCCTGCGGCATTGACTGCCTGGAGGACCCGGACATTCTGCGCCGGGCCAAGGAGGAGAAGGACCGGCGCACCGGCGGGCGCAGCTACGACCCGCCCATCCCGCCGGAGGTAATGCCCCGCATCCCCAAAGAGAACGCCTGAACAACCGGCAAATGCGAGCGGACGCTTTTACCGGCAGGAATAAATGCCGTAGTTTAACGGAGCGTTGAACTTCCGGCAGGCTTCAAACCCAATCGGAATGAAAAAAGGAGGAATTTCAAGTGTCAACCATGACGATCTGTCTGATCATCTTCGCCTTGATGGTGATCGGGTTCTTCATCAAACAGCTGCCCATGTCCTTTACCTCCATGGCAGTGCTGGTGGCCCTGGTGCTCACCGGCTGCGTGGAAGCCAAGACGGCGCTGGGCGCATTCGGCAGCTCCACCGTCGTGACCATGGTGTCCATGTTCATCGTGGCGGCCGGCCTGAGCCGCACCCAGATGATCAACCACCTCTCCAAGCTGCTGCTGAAGGTGACGGGCGGCTCCTTCACCAAGGTGCTGGCTTCCTACGTGGTGGTTACCTGCATTCTGGGCCAGTTCATCCCCAGCATCGTGGCGCTGTTCGCGCTGGTGTGCCCTCTGGTGCAGAACATGTGCGAAGAGATGAAGATCAGCCCCTCCAAGATGATGTACCCCATCGCCATTGCCAGCGTGTCCTGCTCCTTCATCATTGAGCCCATCGGCCCCTACGCCGCCTGGTACGTGACCCAGAACGGCTACATGGAGTCCTACGGCTGGACCGCGACCCAGCTGAACATGTGGAGCGAGACCAGCGTGCTGCTGCCCGTGGGCCTGATGACCATCCTGCTGGCCATCTTCGTGGTTCCCCGCTTCCTGCCCGATGAGCCCGACGTGCCCACCACCATGGTGGCCGGCCGCGAGCTGAAGAAGCAGGAGCCCCTCAGCCCCGTGCGTGAGTTCCTGGGCTACGGCATTTTCATCGCCGTGATCGTCTGCCTGATGCTGGGCTTCTCTTCCTGGAAGGTGACCCTGATCGGCGCCATTGCGGTGGTGTTCAGCGGCGTTCTGACCGAGCGCGAAGCCATTGACAACATGAACATGAGCACCGTGCTGCTGTATGTGGGCGTTACGGTGCTGGGCGAAGGCCTGAGCCAGACCGGCGCGGCCGAGATGCTGGGCAACTGGATCGCCAGCGCGCTGAGCGGCGTGAACAACGGCTATGTGATCGGCGCGGCCTTCTACATCGTGGCCTTCATCATGACCTCCCTGCTGTACAACCGTGCGGTGACCACCGTGCTGGTTCCCCTCACCGTCATCACCTGCGGTTCCATGGGCTGTGACCCCCGCGGCCCCATCATCCTGTGCGCCCTGGCTTCCATGTCCTCTCTGGTTACCCCGCTGTCCACGGCGGTGGTTCCCATGGCCATGAACGCCGGCGGTTACAGCGCCAAGACCGTGTTCAAGGCCGGCCTCATTCCCGGCATCCTGCGCGGTGCGCTGGGCGTGCTGATCGCTATGACCCTGTTCCCGGCGTTCGGTTGATGCCATAAGTCGCAAAAGCGTTTGAAATGCGCTGCCCCTTTTTTGCGGGCAGCGCATTTTTTGTGCCCCGCGGCCCTGCCCGCAAAAAGCAGGTGCGCCCCGGAGGCAAAGCTGGTATACTGGAACCAAGCGGGGCGGCGGGAAATCCCGACGGCCCCGGCGGGTGCAAAAGCGGCAATGCGGCCGCCCGCACTTACAAAAACGGCTTTGAGAAAGAGGACGGATATGACGGTTTCGGAATATTTGGCGCTGCCCAGCCTGCCCGGCCTGCGCCTTCTGGCAGGCGGGGACGGTGCGGGCCGGGAGGTGGCGGCCGTGACGGCGGTGGACACCCCGGACGGCACACAGCGGCTGAAGGGCGGCGAGCTGGTGCTGACCACCGGCTATATGCTGGAGCAGCAGGCGGTCACGCTGCCGGAGTTTCTGCGCGCCCTGAAAAACGCCGGTGCGGCCGGGCTGGGCATTCTGGAAAACCGCTATCTGCGCAGCATCCCGGCGGAGGCGCGGGCGCTGGCGGACGAACTGGGCCTGCCGCTGGTGAGCGTGCCGGAACGGTATGACTACCCGAAGCTTGCGGCCCCGGTGCTGGCGGGCCAGCCCGGCCCGGCCGAGGCCATTCACCGGGAGTTTATGGCCCTGGCCATCAACGACAGCAGTGTGCCGCAGATTCTCGAAACCCTCAGCGCCTTTGTGGGGGTGCCCTGCGCCTTCTGGAACACCTATTTTAAAAGCCTGCAGTTTTCGGCCCCGGACGGCCCCCTGGCCGAAAGCCTGGCGGACGTGCAGCCGGAAGAGGCCGGGGCCGAACTGCTGACCCGCTGCGACAGCTACGCCGTGGCCAACCACAGCGAGCAGTTCGGGTATCTGCTGTTTGCCAAGGGCAGCCTGCCTGCGGGCGGCAATGTGCAGACGGCGCTGGAATATGCCGGCATCGTGCTCATCATGCGCATTCAGCTGCGCATTTCCGGCCAGCAGATGGCGGAAAAATATAAGGAGGCCTTTCTGGAGGACCTGCTGCTGAACAACGTGAAGGCGGATGTGGAGATTCACAACCGCGCGCGCCTGTACGGGTGGGACTTCACCCAGGGCGCCCTGGCGGCGGTGGTGGACATCAACAACATCAAGCGCTACTTCATCGACCGGCTGGATTCCAGCACCAACCGAATGCTGGAGCAGGCCACCGAGGTCATCTTCAAGTGCTCCATCCGGGAGATGCAGCGCACCTTCCCCGAGGCGCGCTATTTCAAACAGAGTGACCTGATCGCGTTCATCATCTCCGAGCCGAAGTCCGGCCGGGCGGAGCTGCCGGCCCGGCTGGAGGCCACCTTTGCCCGGCTGCAGAAAGCGCTGGCGGGGGTCAGCCCCTTTACCATCACCCTGGGAGTGGGGCAGTACTACGAAAACATCCGGGAGGTCTCCAAGAGTTACTCGGAAGCCCGCGTGGCCATCAACCTGGGCTATTCGCTCCACTGGTTTGACCGCATCCTGTTCTACGAGCGGCTGGGCCTGTACCGCCTGCTGGCCCCGGTGATGGACAGCCCCGAGGCGGACGACCTGTGCCGCCGGTGCATTCAGCCCTTGGCGGATTACGACGAACAGTATCACAGCGAGCTGCTGCCCACATTGCAGGAGGTTCTGCGCTGCGGCTGGAACCTGAAGGAGGCGGCCCGGGAGCTGTACATCCACTACAATTCCATCAAGTACCGGTATGCGAAGATCTGCCGGGTTCTGAACATGGACCTGGGCGACCACGACAACCGCTCGCTGGTGGAGGTGGCCATGAAGCTGTACCTGTTGAACCGCCACCAGCCCGGCCGCGGGCAGCAGACTTTAGGCCCGGCCCTGCGCGAGGGGCCGAAACCGGAACCGCAAAACTAAGAATTTACGGAGAAGCGGCAAGAGTCTTTCCGTTGAGGGGAAGGCGGCGCGGCGTAAGCCGTGACGGGTGCGATGGCGCGTGAAGCCACTGCCGCAAACATAAAACAGCCAGACCGATCTGCCTGAGGCAGAAAGGTCCGGCTGTTCTTGTTTAAGGAGGGAAATTATCCGCGGCTGTTGCGCTTCCAGATGGCATACAGGCCGTCCAGAATCAGGTTCGGCTCGTGCCGGATGGGGGTGACGCAGCTTTCCCGCACGGCGGAGGAGAGGGTGCCGGTGGAGATGACGGTCAGCTCCTCGCCCAGTTCCTGCCGGAAACGGGCAATGAGGCCGTCCAGCATGGCGGCGGTGCCCAGTACACTGCCCGCCTGAAGGCAGGCGGCGGTGTTGCCGTTCAACACACTTTTGGGCCGGGCGTGCAGGTCCACCTGGGGCAGCTGGGCGGTGCCGCGCACCAGGGCGGCCATGGCCACCTGCGGCCCGGGCAGGATCACGCCGCCCACCAGCTGGCGGTTCCGGTTCACGGCCGTCATGGTAATGGCGGTGTCAGCCGTGATGACCAGCAGCGGGGGCGCGGCCAGCTGAAGGGCAGCCACCCCGCCGCAGAGCAGCTCGCCGCCCAGCTGTGCGGGGTTTTCGATGCAGATGTTCAGGCCGCTTTTCAGCCCGGGGCCGACGGTGAGCACGCGCATGGGGCACAGCTTGCCCAGCGCCACCAGCACCACGCCGGAAATGGCGGGCACCACGCTGCTGAGAATGGCCCCACTCAGCCGGCTGCGGGGAATCTGGTGCAGACGAAGCAGATCCAGCAGCTTGATGGCGTACTCATCCGAGCTGCATTGCAGGCTGGTGCGCAGCCGGGCACTGAACACCCGCTGGTCCTCCTGATAGCCGCCGATGGTAATATGCGTGTTGCCTACATTGACTGCAAGGATCATGAACGGTTCCTCCTGAGGCCGGCGAACGGCATACGAATGGATTGGCATTTGCTTTCATCATAGCACAGCCAAAGAAGCGCGGCAAGCACGTGCGGCGGATCGGGTGGGGAAATTGAGATGTGGTCTGACGGAAAGCAATACCGCTGCAGAAACACAAAGCCTTCCCCTTGAGGGGAAGGTGCCGAACGAAGTGAGGCGGATGAGGTGGCATCTCATGGCTACAGCCGGATATGGAGACTGACCCGCTTTATCCACTTGCTTCAGCATACGCACTTTATCAAGTATGCCCTTTCCCATATATAATGTATAATACTATATAAGAGGCAAGATAAGAGGTGAAATTGAGAAGGTAAGAGACAAGAGTAAGCCACACGCAAAAAGCATAGGAAAACAGCCCCCCTCGCAACAATTCAAAGAAATTTAAAGAAAAGTGTTGACAATCCCTCCAAACCATGGTAATATATCAAAGCTGTCACGAACGACAGCGGCTCAACAGAGCGGCTTAAAGAAAAATCAAAAAAGTGCTTGACAAACTCGCACTTACCTGATATAATAAATAAGCTGCTTCGAGGGAGCAGACAGGACCTTGAAAATTGAACAATATCGAAGCTTGAACGGAACCTTTTAAGTGATTTTGAGAGCACTTTAAAAATTCCCAAAAGTAATTCGTACAGGACGCAAGCGATTGTGTCTGAGCGAAACACAGATCGAAAGATTTGTAAAATTGATTTAGACGCTTCGGCGTTTGAATACCATTTTATAAAGAGTTT
>Ga0129310_1000599_pt1 | contig 41162 bp, 34 predicted proteins | sample Go1ome_2_FD_94433 | JGI IMG/M metagenome (GOLD analysis project Ga0129310, IMG submission 94433) | Western lowland gorrila individual fecal microbial communities from Wisconsin, USA - Go1022A metagenome | ecosystem: Host-associated > Mammals > Digestive system > Large intestine > Fecal | place... | reverse complement strand
GTTAAGGGACAAATGTCCTACGTCTTACGGCAAAAGGCTATTGTCTCTTAACTTCCCGAACGACCGTAGGGAGTGATAACTTCTTTAACTTCAATCAATTCCCTCAGTTGCGAAACTTGAATATATTATAGACTGAGCCTTCCTTATCAGGTTGGCTCAGTTTTATTTTCTCGAATCCATACTAAACCCATACTATATCCATATCATATTCATCCCGAACGCATCCCGAACACATCCCGAAGGGAATGGGGAATGCGATGCAGGGTGTGGTCTTCCTGCAAGGGGATGAAACAAACAAATCACCCTAAGAAACTCTACCCATGGAGGGTGGGAGTTGCTTAGGGTGATTGGGGATTGTATAGGGAGTAGTGAATTACTTCACCACCTTACCTTCTACGGGACTCTTATACCAGTCGATTGCGGTATTGGCAGCTTTGCTCCAATCTACAAACATGGGGAAGGCGGTACCAATAGGAGTACGCTCGGTAGGCCATGCCCATTCGCCTGGCAATACAAGCATCTGGGGAGCTGTGCCAATCTCTGCTGACTCAAGCACGATAGACTCGTTCTGGTCTTTCACCTTTACTGTGAAACCATGGTTGGTTACAGAGTAGTCGGCAGGCACGTTGATGGTGATTGCGCTACCGGGAGTGCCCTTGCTGCCGGTGTTGAGCATAGAATACTGTCCGTTGGCATTGGGCTGTGCACCATTGATGAGGTTGTGGATTTCGCCGAGGTTGCTGCCACCGTAGTAGATGTTTGAAGGCAGCACACCACCTGCAGCCAGCGGAGTGACTTTCGCTGTGGTTTCGCCAGCGGTATGGCTAACGCTGAACACTACGTCGTTGAAGTCGATATCGTCGGTATTACCCAAGTCTTCGCATGCGATAATCCATGATTCTGACTGTGGTTCGGGCAGTGGATCTGGGTCGGGCACGGTGATTGGAGGTTCTGGAGCCTTGTATTGTCCTTGTACCCAGAACACGATGTCGTTGAGGTCTTCGTCGTTACCACCGTCTTCAAATCCAAGGAATGTCTGTCCGTTGAATGTCCAAGAGGCTGCCTTGATAGCGCCACGGGCAGACACTTGATTACCCCATTGGTCCTTTTCAGTTATATAGGTAGGACAGGCAGTATTCCAGTCCTTATGGTTGATGCGCTTGTTCAGTTCGGGCAGCGAGTAGTTGTATTTTTCGGGGACATAATTACCATTGTGGTTGCTGTAATCGTTGTAATTGTATGGGTTATATGGTGCGATGAAGAACACGATGTGGTAGCCAGCTGGGAAATTGTAGGTTGCTTCTTGGTCGTGGTTCTCGCCGAAGAAAGCCAATTTGTATGAAGTGCCATACATCTTGGTGTCTTTGTTTTTACCAGTAGTGAGTCCCTCTGTTGTTTTATCCCATTGTGCCAACTCCATGTCACCAACGGCTTGTCTTCTCCAGCTGTTGAAATAGATGTTGCTCTGAGGACGTGCATCGTTAATCAAGATGTAGTGGGGCTGAGTCAATGGGTCTTGTCCGTCTTTGTAGTAAATGTAGCCGAGGCGGTTTGAATTTTGTGTTGCACCATATACTACAGGCATTTTGATTTCTCCACCTTCGGTAACGATAGAGAATCCCTTCTCCACTTTCTTCAAGTCTTCAAGACCATTGGTGTAGAGGTGCATTTTTTCGCTGCTGTAGTATCTTTGCTGCTCCATAAAGAATGAACCAAGACCGAAGAGCTTGTAGCCTTGACCCAGAGTCCAGCAGGGAACGGCTTCTTCTTGAGTTACACCGTTGAGCAGGGTAAGCTGAATGTCGCGCTGTTCGGTAATTTCCTGCTCTGTGACAGTAGCTCCGTCTTTAAGCACAGGGTTTGACCAGTCAAAATGGTCAAAAACATAGGTGTTACCCCATTCGTGTACAACTGTTTTATACACCAAGATTGATTCATCTGTCCAAGGAAGATTAGCGTATTTAGGATCATTATTTTGCTTAGCGCACTCTTCTGCATAGGCCTTCCATTCCTCAAAAGTCTTGGAAGTATAGTTATATGTATAAAGTGTCTTTTTTCCTGTTACAACCGTATATTTATTGTTTATCGTCTTCTTCTCACCTTTTGTCACCGGGCAATTGGCAGCACGTGTAAATCCGCTGCGGGTTGGTGTGATATAGTCTGACGGGGTGATGTTTACTGTGCCGTTTACGATAGCATAGTAGTTGTAGATTTTGAAGAGACCTTCGCTGTTTTTGATAGAAACGAATACGTGGTTGGCAGCCTTCTTGGCATCAAACGAGATGCTGCCTGCGCCATTGGTCAGTTTGGTAACTGCCATCAGGTTGCTTTCGTCTTCCAGCGGAGCATCAGAATAGATGCGCATCTCGCTCTCACCGGCAATGGTGGGGCAAGCGGCTGTTGCGCTAACGGTGGTTGCTACATTCCAGTTTTGTGTGGGGTCGATGGCTCCAAACTGCTGGTTCCAACTGTTGTTGTACTCATTGACCTTCTGATTGGGATCGTAGAGGTTTGAGTCTTTAGAGCAGGAGCTCATAAAGAATGTACCCGATGCTGTGATCAAGGCACATGACAATAATAGTTTTCTCATAGATTTATAATTATATTTTTTTCGTTGTTCGTTATTTCGGAAACAATAAGTATGGTAATTCTCTGGGTGCAAAGATACAAATATTTGTGAAAATGACAAGCGAAAATCCCAATAATTTTATGATTTCCACCTATTTATATGCGTTTTTCGCCTTGTGAAATTGCTGTGTGGGGCAACAGACAAACGAACAAGGGGTGGAGAGATTCTTTATTTTGTGTTGGAAAAATTGGAGATTAGAAATAATCGCCGTATCTTTGTGCACGAAAACACGATGATCTATCACAACGACAAGTATTGATGATGAAGAAGAAAGATGCTATGCGACAAATGGGCAGCCTGTTGGCGGGATTGCTGATTCTCGCTTCGATTGCCCTGGCAAAACATGGTTCGTTGCCCGGCCACGACTTCCAAGCGACAACAGCCACAGCCCACCAAGCCGACAACGACACCTTGCAGGTGCTCGACGATGGATCTATGGTGGTGAATACCACGTCGATCGCATCAGATATTATCGGCTATGCCGGAACGGTTCCACTCCTGATTACCATCAAAGACAACAGGGTGGAGCATATCAAGGCGTTGCCCAATCAGGAGACGGAAGATTTCTTTGAAACGGCAGCGGTGCTGCTTTCCCGGTGGAACGGCAAAACCACGGAAGAGGCAGAGGCTTTGCAGGTGGATGCGGTGTCGGGCGCTACCTTTTCTTCGAAAGCCATTATCGGCAACGTGCAACGTGGATTGGCGTATGCCCGTCGCGCACAGGCTACCATTACGCAACCGTCTTTCGACTGGTCGGTAAAAAACATAGCCGGCATCCTGGTGGTGCTGATGGCTGCCATCCTGCCGTTGTTTGTGAAAAACAAAACCTACCGTTTCTGCCAATCCACACTCAATGTGGTGGTGCTCGGCTTATGGTGTGGATCCTTCCTGTCCTATACTTCGCTCATGGGATATATGGCACACGGCATGAATCCGCTGGCGGTAGCGGTGCCTTGTCTCATGCTTTTGGTCGCTTTGGTCTATCCGTTGATAGGCCATAAGTCATACTATTGCACCCACCTGTGCCCATTTGGTTCGCTGCAGTATATGGCAAGTCGGTGTGTCAGCTATAAGGTGAAGATGGGTGCCCGCCTTGTACGGGGCTTGGACATTTTCCGAAAACTGCTATGGTGCGTGCTGATGATCCTCATCTGGACAGGGGTGTGGGCAGATTGGACCGACTATGAACCGTTTGCCGCATTCATCTTCCAGTCGGCATCGTGGGTGGTCATCGCCATCGCCATCGCCTTTGTGCTATTGTCTTTCGTGGTTGTTCGCCCGTATTGTCGCTTCGTCTGCCCCATGGGTACATGGCTCAGAATCTGCCAGTCCTCCAAGTGGCGACCCTTCTGACGGGAGGTCGGTATCGAGACAGCAATCATCTCGGATGGGCGGCATGGTGCTGCCACTTGGAATCCTTAAAATTTTATTTTTCTAAAAATTTCGACCACACGACCACAGATGTGGTGTAATCGACTGTGAGACAGCATCTTTAGGCTGTGATCGATTGCTCCAAACCCGTGCTTTCGACCACACTTCGACCACGCATGCTTTTCCCGATAATCATGGCGGATATTCACACGAAGTAAACATAAATTATTTTCAGGCATTTTCAAACGGCTGACAAAGTTATTGTCCAACGTTTGACAAAGGTGTTATGCAACGTTGGATAAGAGTGTTATGCAACGTTAGATAAGGGTGTTATGCAACGTTAGACAAGGGTCTTTTCAAACGTTAGATAAGGGTCTTTTCAAACGTTAGACAAGGGTGTTGTCAAACGTTAGATAAGGGTCTTTTCAACGTTGGAAACAAGTTGTTTCAAATATCGGGAAAGAGTGGTGTCAAATATTATGCAATAGCGTTACCCAACGTTAGACAAGGGCGTTGTCGGGCGTCAGAACATACAAAGTGTGTATTGTTGGCTATTCTGGTTGGACTGTTTCTGTGATGGCAACGGCAGATTGCTGGTGGTCGAAGGGTGGTCGGAAACCGCCGAGTCAGCGTAATCGACCACACATGTAAGCTGCATATACATAGCGCGTTATGCGGTTGTGGTGGTCGTGTGGTCGAAATTTTGCAATATCGCGTGTGCGCATGCGTACACACGCGTACCTATTATATAACTGAACTTTCGCATGTGGGGAAGTTAAGGGAAGTTAGAGAGAAGTTAGAGAGAAGTTAAGGGACAAATGTCCTACGTCTTACGGCAAAAGGCTATTGTCTCTTAACTTCCCGAACGACCGTAGGGAGTGATAACTTCTTTAACTTCAATCAATTCCATCAGTTGCGAAACTTGAATTATATAACATATAAAAGGGTTGCCGCAATCTTCCTGCCTACAAGGGTAGGTTACTTCTTGGTGTCTTCCTTCATTTCTTTCATGCGCTTGCGGAAAGCCTTCAGCGCTCTGCCGGCATTGGGAATGCCACGCGAGCGAGCCTGCTTAAAGGTGCGCTCAGCCTGTTTGTAGTCGCCCAATTGCTCGTAGGAGAGTGCCACATAGAAGTATATCTGGTCATTATCAAAACCTGTGCGCAGGGCGCTGTCGCCATAGATAACGGTGTTCAGCGCATCTTTCTCGTCGTAATAGCTAAATGCCTTGCCGCAAAGATTGACAAACTCGCGACGCTTCTGGATAGAGTCTGCTGCCGATTTCCAGTGCGACTTAAACTGTGGTGGCGCCATCAGTTTGTCTTTTGCCCATAGTCCATAGTGGTGGCGGTCACCCTCAGGAGTGCGCGACTGTTGGCTGGTGTTTGAATGAATCTCAGAAAAGTTGGCATCCTGTGCCCATGTTGTGGTGGCTGACAGTATGAGCAGGCAGAGGGTGATGAAGATATTTTTTTTCATGCTTTGTGTTTTGTTTTAGTTTCAATTCTTCGGTATTGCTTTTCTCTTTACCTTATTATTTCTGATTGCAAAGGTAAAGAAAATAATTAAAAAAGCCTTGATGTCTCCTCGTTTTTTTCTACCGCTCCCCTCTGAATCATTACACCTTACTCGTTCATTCATCGCTGCAGAAACGAAACAGCGCTTCCGATTCATACAGTTTGTTTACGCAGAAATCGGAGGAATTCTCTTACCCCACACAAACACTTTATTCAGAGGCTATCTATCTATCAACTGCTTAAGATACCTGTCTCTTTTTATCTCTTCCATGCCATTCCTTATTTTTGCCAATATTGGCACTTTTTGGTAATGCAAAGATAGCGGATTTAATTAAGGTCGCCAAACCATCACGACTAAAAAATGCCAGAATTGACATTTTTTAGTCGTGCAAATAGTATGTACACGGAATTTTTGGCAATATTGCTACTTTTCCCTTGTATTAGATAATGTACGACTCGTTTTCAAGTTTAATTTATACTTCTACAGTAAGTATGATAGTTAAACAACCTTTAAGGACACTAATGAACTGAAAGAATGGTTGACGAAGATTTCGCCAGAAATGGATATGACAGAGGTTTGCCATCATTTGCCAAGTGGTCCACAAGTAGGATTTATCTCAGAGAAGGCAGTTATTTTTGCGCCTAACATTATCCATGTGATAAAATGCAACTATAACCCATACTATAGGAAATGCGATGCACATACCTTGCAAAAGGAAACGATGGACGCATTATTAAATATGCCCGCAATCATCGCAGACACCTTTATTGGGATCATGATTATTGATAAGAACATTCCCCAACTCAAATAGTTTGTTTACGCATTGTTTACGTAAAAAGCCTCTATACTAATAGTCTATAGGTACAGCTATAACTCATGCATCAACTCCACAAATAACCGAATAAAATCGTCACAAATCACCGAACAAACATTCTATAAATTGCCGAACGATTTTACCTCAAACAACCGAATAAAATCGTCTCAAACAACCGAAAATTCACAAAAAAAGTTTGGTTTTAATCAAATAAAAGTGTACCTTTGCATGCAAAATATCAAAGGTTATGGCAGAATATAAACAGCGAATAGCAGACAGAATCCTTGAGCGTAAAGTTCTTGGCAAGGGAGCCGTCTTGATAGAAGGTCCCAAGTGGTGTGGTAAAACAACAACTGCTAAGCAATTGGCAAAAAGTGTGCTTGACTTGGGGGATGCTTCTGTGCTAAAGCAAAGTTCTCAGATGATAGAGATAAGTCCTAAATCGCTACTGGAAGGTGCTACGCCTCGCTTGATTGACGAATGGCAGGCTTTGCCACCAATTTGGGATTCCATACGAAGTGAGGTGGATAAACGCGGTGAACCATCGCAGTTTATTCTTACAGGCTCATCTGTACTTCCTGATGCGAATGAAACTATACATAGTGGAACTGGAAGGTACGCCCATGTAATGATGCGTCCAATGAGTCTGTATGAGTCTGGCGAATCAACAGGCTCTGTCAGCCTAATAGACTTATTTGCTGGCAAGACACCTGATGTCCAAGAAAACAAATTGGAGATAGATGATTTAGCCTATCTTACCTGCCGTGGTGGATGGCCGTGGGCGACCCTGATATCGCCAAAAGTTGCACTTGATCAAGCATTTGACTATGTGGATTCTGTCATCAAGAGAGACATACAACGTGTGGATAAAGTAAAAAGAAGTCCTGAACGTGCAAGACTGCTTCTGCGCTCATACGCCAGAAACATCTCTCAACAGGTGTCATACGCAACCATCCGCAAGGACATGCTCTCCAATGATGCAAGTACATTGGATGAAGACACTGTAGCAGATTATATAAAGGTCTTGAAAAAGCTGTTCGTCATTGAAGATCTTGTTGCTTGGAACCCAAACATACGCAGTAAGGCTGCAATAAGAACGAGTGATACACGTCATTTCGTTGACCCCAGTGTCGGAACTGCCGCATTAGGTCTTGGTCCAAAAGACCTAATCAACGATTTACAGTCTTTTGGCCTGTTCTTTGAAGATATGGTTGTCCGCGACCTTCGTGTGTATGCGGAAGCATTAGATGGTGAACTCTACCATTATAGGGACAGTAGCGGACTTGAATGTGACACTGTACTTCATCGACGTAACGGTAGTTATGCCCTTCTTGAGGTAAAACTTGGTGGTGAAGATAAAATCAACGAAGGTGTAGCCAGCATGATAGAACTTGCCAATAATATTGATACGGACAAAATGCCAGCCCCATCATTCATGGCGGTAATCATAGGTGTAGGTAAGTACGCATATCGAAGGAAGGATGGCGTGTATGTTCTTCCTATTGGCTGCTTGAAGGACTAACGAAATTTTGCAAAAGTCCCATCCGTATATATACTATATGTCGATGGGACTTGTTGTTTTGATTATATGGTTGTTGAGTTTCACAGAGCATCATTGCGTAAACACGCTTAACTCAAACAGTTTGTTTACGCATTGTTTTACGCAGAAACGAAAAACAGCGACCTACAAATGCTCGTAAGTCGCTGTAATAGAAGCGTGGACCAGCCAGGGCTTGAACCTGGGACCTCCAGATTATGAGTCTGTTGCTCTAACCAACTGAGCTACAAGTCCGCAAATTTTTGCGGTGCAAAGGTACTGCTTTTTTTGCAAATACGCAACTAATTGCATGAAATTTTGTAATTTTGTACCCGAAATGGAAATATTAATATACGATAAGGCGATGCAACTCGAAGGATTGGCGGTGGCAACCATCGGAGTTTTTGACGGTGTGCATCGTGGTCATCGCTTTGTTTTCGAACAACTGGCAGATAAGGCACGCGAGCGAAAACTGATATCTACGGTCATCACGTTCGACCGCCATCCACTCAGTGTGGTATGTCCTGACAAGTGTCCTCCGCTGCTGACAACACTCGATGAGCGGTTGCAATTGCTGTGCGCCACCAGTGTGCAGCGTTGCGTGGTACTGCCGTTTACTGAAGAGATGGCTGGCTTGGCTGCCTGCGACTTTATGTTGCTGATGCGCCAACAACTTGGCGTGAAGCTTCTGCTGACGGGTTACGACAACCGTTTCGGCCACGACCGATCTGCTGGCTTTAGCGACTATGTGCGCTATGGGCAGGAGATGGATATGGATGTTGAGGCGCTTGAGCCGTGCAATATCACGGAAGAAGACTGCCCCGTGAGTTCGTCGATGGTCAGACGACTGTTGGCTGACGGTGCGCTCGACAAGGTGCACCACTGTCTCGGACGCGACTATAGTCTCGAAGGTCAAGTGGTCAGCGGCGAACAGATCGGTATGAAGATTGGCTATCCCACTGCCAATCTCTCGCCCGATACCCATAAACTGCTGCCTAAGGCTGGGGTTTATGCCGTATGGGCAACAATCGGTGTGGATGGACCTACGCTGCCTGCCATGATGAATATCGGCCATTGTCCAACGTTTGGCGGTCGGCCTACAACGCTCGAAGTGCATCTTTTCGACTATAACGGCAATCTCTATGGACAGGTGGTGCGTGTGCGCTTTGTCGGTAGGTTGCGCGACGAACAGCGTTTTGCCGATGTTTCAGCGTTGAAAGCGCAGTTGGCAAAGGATCAGAGCGATGCCTTGCAGGTGCTCCGTGCCGATGCAGAGGCACAGAAAACAGCATGCAACAAGTAGTTGATTGCTGTAGAAATAAGATAAACCAATTAAATAGAAAAGATAGATGAAAAAGGCAATATTATATGTTTTGCTGTTTGTGGCCATTCAGGTGGTGGTCATGAATGTGGTAGAAGGCGTATGCCTATTGATAGGAAGCACATCGGTGGTGGTTGATAAAACAACACAGATGATTATCGGTTTGTCGGCTGCCAATATCCTTGCCCTTGTTGTTTTCTTGTGGAAACGGATGACACCCTTATCGCCCAGTTGGTTGCTGACACGTCCTTGGAGCGTTCTGCTTTGGACAGCAGTGGCATCATTAGGCATGGCAATCCCCTTTACCTGGTTGCAGGAGCATCTTCCTGAGTTGCCTAACCTGATAGAAATAGAGATGGGCAATTTGATGGCCAACTACTGGGGATATGTGGTTATTGGGCTGTTGGCTCCTCTGGTAGAGGAAGTCGTGTTCCGTGGTGCAGTGCTTCGCGTACTGCTTGAGAAGCTGACACCATGGAAGGCAATAGCCGTATCAGCATTGCTTTTCAGTCTGGTGCACGGCAATCCCGCCCAAATGCCCTATGCCTTTATTGGCGGTTTGCTGCTGGGATGGATGTATTGGCGCACGGGTTCAATCATTCCCGGAATGGTGTATCACTGGGTGAACAACAGTGCTGCGTATATCGTTTCCAATATGTATCAACAGGCTGATGTGAAGCTGGTAGATATCTTCGGAAGTGAGCAACATGCGCTGATGGCAGCAGGATTCTCGTTGATGATAGTTATTCCAGCCTTGTGGCAGCTGTATCTGCAGATGAAGCGTGCCGACAGTCAGAACTGATGTAGTCCGTTTGGGCAACATCCCCGACAGACCGTTAGAACGACTGAATGACGGTTGCGGCATTTCGGTTTATGCTCTAAGCCATAAACAGTTTCAGAACTTTAGCGACAAAAAGTACGACGGGCCACCTATCATGATTGATGGGTGGCCCGCTTCGTTAGTATGTTATGAAAAATTTGAGAGAAGTGAAACTTCACAGTTTCGTTGTTGTTTTAATGTTGAAATGATTTAAATATAGAGAAAGCATAGAAATGTATCATTCTTTGTGTAGTGTCTCGTTGACAGCTTTGCTGCTGTCGGCAGGGGCATCGGTGATGTTTTCCGCCTGCATGGGCACTATGGTGTCGGCTGTGTCAATCTGCTGGATATAGGAGTTGGCATAGTCGATTCGTGGGTCGTTCCAACTGGCATCCCATGGATGCTGAAGGGCTCCACCTACAGAGAAGATGATGGCAATGACTGCTGCGGCCTTGAAGAGCGGTCTCAACTGCTGTTGCAGAGAGATGGTGCGAGCCTTGACGGGCTTCACTTCGGTATCTTCTGTGAGTGCCAAGATGCGTTCATCGAAGTCATCGCCCAACTTGATGTCTGCATCTTCCTGTTGGCAGGTGAATAGCGGCTGGTATTGCTTCAGTGCCGCAGGAATATCCTGTTGGCTGAAGAACGCGCGGAGGATGTCCTCTTCTTCGATAGAGGTTTCCGCTTTCCAGTAACGTACCAAAAGTTGTTCGATGTACTTATAGTCCATAATTCTCTGTTTTCTTAAATTGTTGTTTGATAGCTTGACGTGCCCTGAAGATATTGACCTTCACTTGTTCCTCGCTGATGTCGAGCAAGGTGGCAATGTCTTTGTAGCTCTTCCCCTCGATATCCCGCAGTTGCATGACGCATCTTTGCTTCTCTGGCAGTCTGTCAATGAGTTGTCGGATGAGTGCCACCCGGTCTCGTTGCATTGCCTGCTCTTCGGGGTTTGACGCGCTGCTGTGGTCTTCAGGGTCTGTTGCTACGCTGTCGAGCGATGCTTCCTGTCGTCCCATGCGCCGTGTCTTGTCGAGCGAGAGGTTGCGGCATGTGGTGGTGCAGAAGGCTTCGATATTGTCTATCGTGTCCCAGCTGTCTCGCCTGTTCCATACCTTTATCATGGTTTCCTGTACGACATCTTCTGCTTCCGCAGGATCGAGAGTGATGCGGAGCGCCAGCCTGTAGAGTAGATTCTTCAGTGGCAGGATGTCATTTCGAAAACTGATTTTTTTCATCCTCTCTATATATACGACGATTGTGGAAAGTGAAAGTTACAGAATGATGGATATTTTTTTCTCTAAATTATCGGATGACGGTGCCGTGTTGTCCGTCGATGGCTGTTGCAAGGGTGATGATCACGCGTTTTACCCCGGCGTCGATGGCGTCGAAAGCATTGTCGAGTTTGGGTATCATGCCCCCTGCTACGGTTCCGTCAGCCTTGTATCTCTCAAAGTCTTCTCGTGTGATTTCGCTGATGACGCTGTTGTCATCGTCGGGATTGCTTAGCACGCCTTTCTTCTCGAAACTATAGATGAGTGTAACGTCGTAGTAGGGTGCAAGTGCTTTAGCGGTTTCTCCGGCAATGGTATCGGCGTTGGTATTGAGTATATGTCCCTGTCCGTCGTGTGTCAGCGGCGCCATGACGGGAGTGATTCCTGCGTTGATGAGGGTGTGGAGCATTTGTCCGTTGGCTTTTTCCACATCGCCCACAAAACCGAAGTCGATACCGTCTTTGATGGGGCGCTTATGGCTGCGGATGACGTCGATGTCGGCGCCAGTCAGTCCGAGTGCGTTCACTCCCGCAGCTTGCAGTCGTGCCACGAGGTTTTTGTTGACCAGTCCGCCATAGACCATGGTTACCACTTCGAGCATGTCGGCATCGGTGATACGTCTTCCGTTGACCATCTTGCTCTCAATGCCGAGTGCTGCAGCCACCTTTGTGGCTCGCCGTCCTCCTCCGTGTACAAGTACTTTTTTTCCTTCGATGGCAGCAAAGTCTTTGAGTAACTGTGTCAGTTGTGCTTCGTCTTCAACGACCGCACCGCCTACTTTTACGATGGTAATTTTTTCCATAACATTTTTATTGTTGTGATGTTGCACATACAAAATTAGTAATAAATTTGCGTAATATGCAGTGTTTCACTTGTTTCTTTTTGTTCTTTAACTATTGTTGGCCCTGACCGGAATGGTCAGAGCCAACAGTTGTTGACGGTCTGTACCGTCTGTGTGTGATGTTTCTGCGTTAGGTGACAACCGGCAGTTATTATTCTAAATAGGTGTAACCGTAGAGTCCGCTGCGATAGGTAGAAAGGAATTCCTTACCCTCTTCGAGTGTAATCTTACCTTGCTTGACGCTCTTGGTAACCCATATTTCCAGTTGTCTCACCAGTTTCTTGGGTTCATACTGCACATATTCGAGCACCTCTGCAACGGTTTCTCCGTCGATCACCTGGTCGATGTGATACTGTCCGTCCTTAACGGAAATGTGTACAGCGGTAGTATCGCCGAAGAGGTTGTGCATATCGCCGAGAATTTCCTGATAGGCTCCTACGAGGAAAACTCCTAAGTAGTAGGGTTCGTTGCGACGTAGCGGATGCACCGGCAGCGAGTGGGAGTTGTGACGATTGGTTACGAAGTTGGCAATCTTTCCGTCGGAGTCGCAGGTGATATCCTGTAGTGTTGCGTTTCGTGTGGGCCGTTCGGCGAGTCGCTGTATAGGCATGATAGGGAACATCTGGTCGATGGCCCATGAGTCGCTGAGGCTCTGGAAGAGTGAGAAGTTGCAGAAATATTTGTCGGCAAGCAGTTTGTCGATGTTCATCAGCTCCTCCGGTATGTGTTTCAGATTCTTTGCCAATGCATTGATTTCATGGCACACACTCCAGTACATCGCCTCAATTTCTGCTCTTGTCTTGAGGTCAACGATGCCGTGTGCAAAGAGATCGAGCACCTCTTCTCTGATTTGTTCTGCATCGTGCCAGTCTTCCAATACGTTTCTTGGTGACAGGTTGTCCCATATTTCGTATAGGTCTTTCACCAGTTGGTGGCTATTCTCATCGGGTTCAAACTCCTCCGGCATTTCGGGCAGCGATGCTGTTTCGAGCACGTCGATAACCAATACCGAGTGGTGTGCAGCCAGCGATCGCCCGCTTTCTGTTATCAGATTGGGGTGGGGCAGATTGTTTTTATTGGCCGCATCAACAAAGGTGTAGATACAGTCGTTTACATATTCCTGTATAGAATAGTTGACTGAACTCTCGCTGGATGGTGACCTTGTGCCGTCGTAATCCACTCCGAGTCCGCCTCCACAATCTACGAAATCTACGTTGTAGCCCATCTTGTGGAGCTGTATGTAGAATTGTGAAGCCTCTCTGAGTGCAGTCTGTATGCGTCTGATTTTGGTGATTTGGCTTCCGATATGGAAGTGGATGAGTCTCAAACAGTCGCGCATGCCCTTCTTGTTGAGCATGTCGAGAGCTTCCAGCAGTTCTGCGCTGGTGAGTCCGAACTTGCTGGCATCGCCTCCACTTTCCTCCCATTTACCGCTTCCGGATGATGCGAGTTTGATGCGTATGCCGATGTTAGGCTTGATACCCATCTTCTTTGCTTTGTTGGCAATGATTTCCAACTCGTTCATTTTCTCCACCACAATGAATATCTGCTTGCCCATTTTCTGTGCCAGCAAAGCCAGTTCGATGTAGTTTTCATCTTTGTATCCGTTGCAGATGATGATGCTGTCGCTCTGACACTGCATGGCAATGACCGCGTGCAATTCTGGTTTTGATCCCGCTTCAAGTCCGAGATTGAATTTGCGTCCGTGAGATATGATTTCTTCTACTACGGGTTGCATCTGATTGACCTTAATGGGATAGACCACATAGTTCTCACCTTTGTAGTCATACTCCTTTGCTGCTTTTTTAAAGCAACTCCATGTTTTCTCGATACGGTTGTCGAGAATGTCAGGGAAACGCAGTAGTACGGGTGATTCCACATCGCGCAGAGCGAGTTCGTTCATCACTTCGTGCAGGTCAATCTGTGTTCCGTCTTTAAACGGAGTGACATAGACGTTACCTTGTTCGTTGATGCCGAAATAGCTGGTGCCCCAGCCGTTGATGTTGTAGAGTTCCTTAGAATCTTCAATAGTCCATTTCTTCATGTCTTGACAGAGTGGGATTTGTTGTGGATGAGAATAGATTTCAGATGTTGAGCAGTTGGCGCAGTTGATCTACGCTGAGTTGTATTTTCTCGTAGTTGTCCATGAGACTGACGTCGAGTGTGTATCTTGCTTTGTTGTAGAATTCCTCGCGTTTGGCGACTTGTTCGGTGATATAGGCAATGAGTTCTTCTGGTGTTTTGTTTTTGATGAGTGGTCTTTCGACCTTTCCCATCAGCAGATGTCGATAGAGCACTTCGGGTGTAGCTTTGAGATAGACCACCTCTCCCTGTTGGTTGATATAGTCTATGTTGTCGAAGAAGCATGGTGTTCCACCGCCGCAGCTGATGATGACGTTTTCAAATTCCGCCACTTCGTGGAGCATGTTGTGTTCTATTTTTCTGAACCCCTCTTCGCCTTTTTCCGCAAAGATTTGTGCCACAGTTTTTCTCATGCGGCTTTCTATATACCAGTCGAGGTCGTAGAACATCATGCCCGTCTCTTTGGAGAGGGCTTTGCCTACTGTGGTTTTCCCCGAACCCATATAGCCTATCAGTATGATGCGTCTCATTTTTTCTTCGTGGGAATGGGTGTGTTGACAATATCCATGCACTCTTGGTATGTCAGTTCTGCTGCTTTCTGATGGAGTGCTTTGGGCAGTCGGTAGTTTTTACCCTTGTAGGCGATGTATGGGCCATATCGTCCGTTGATGACTTCGAGGTCGAGGTCTTCGGTAAACACCTTGAGGTGGCGCTTCTGGTCCTGTTCGCGCTTTTCGCGTATGAGTGCTATCGACTCGTCGAGTGTAATCGCCATGGGGTCTGCATCCTTAGGCAGTGAGGTGTATTTCTTGTCGTGGAGGATGTAAGGTCCGAAGCGTCCGTTGCCAATCACTACTGGCGATCCTTCAAATTCTCCTACGGTGCGTGGCAGTTTGAAGAGGTCGAGTGTTTCTTCCAATGTGATGGTTTCGATGCTCTTGTCGCTTGGAATCTGTGCGAAGAGTGGCTTTTCTGCATCGTCTGCAGATCCTATCTGTACGACAGGACCGAATCGTCCGATCTTAACGAATACGGGTCGTCCGCTTTTGGGGTCTGTTCCCAACTGTCGTTCGCCGGCTTTGTGCTCGTCGCGTGCATTGATGGTCTTCTCTACGATAGGTTCGAATCCGTCGTAGAATTGTTTTACCATGTCTTTCCACTGCTCTTCTCCACTTGCAATCTTATCGAAGTCGAGTTCCACTTTTGCGGTGAAATTGTAGTCCATGATCTCCTTGAAGTGTTCCATGAGGAAGTCGTTGACCACGATACCGATATCTGTAGGCAGCAGTTTTCCCTTGTCAGACCCAGTCACCTCTGTGCGTTCTGTGGTTTTGATCTGTAGTCCTTTCAGCGTGTCGATAGTGTAGTTGCGTTCAGTTCCAGTTCGGTCACCTTTGTGCACATATTTGCGCTGTTGGATAGTAGAGATGGTTGGTGCATAGGTAGAAGGTCGTCCGATGCCGAGTTCCTCCATTTTTTTGATAAATGAAGCTTCGTTGTATCGTGAAGGTCCTTGGCTGAATCGCTCTACAGCCTGTATTTCGCGGCGTTGCAGTTCTTCGCCTTGTTTCAAAGGAGGCAACAGTTTTGCCATTTCCTCGTCTTGGTTGTCATCGTCGTCAAATGATTCACGATATACTTTGATGAATCCGTCGAAGGTAATCACTTCGCCTTGTGCCACGAAGAGTTCTGATGTTCCACTCATGACAATACTGATGGTAGTCTTTTCGAGTTCTGCGTCTGCCATCTGGCTGGCAGCAGTACGCTTCCAAATCAGTTCATAGAGGCGTTTCTCCTGTGGTGTTCCCGTAATCTCTGTACGGTCCATATAGGTTGGTCTGATAGCCTCGTGTGCCTCTTGTGCGCCTTTCGAACTGGTGTGATACTGTCTTGGTCGGCTGTAATTGTCGCCATAGAGTGAGGTGACAATCTGTTGGCTTGCTTCGGTGCATAGTGCCGACAGGTTGACCGAGTCGGTACGCATATAGGTGATAAGTCCGTTTTCGTAGAGGTGTTGTGCCACCATCATGGTCTGACTCACGGTGAGTCCGAGTTTGCGTGCAGCTTCCTGTTGGAGCGTAGAAGTAGTGAATGGGGGAGCTGGTGTGCGTTTGGTAGGTTTCTTGGTCACCTCTTCTACTATGAATGATGCGTCTTTACACTTCTCGAGGAATGCCAGTACTTCATCGTGTGTCTTGAAGCGCTTGTTGAGTTGAGCCTTTACTTCGGTCTGTGAACCGTCGGCATTGACCACTCCAAACACGCCGCTTACGCTATAGAAGGGTACGCTCTTGAAGTTTTGTATCTCGCGTTCGCGATCCACAATAAGTCTTAGTGCCACACTCTGCACACGTCCGGCAGAGAGTGATGGCTTTACTTTTCTCCAGAGCACGGGTGACAGTTTGAATCCCACGAGTCTGTCGAGTACACGTCTGGCCTGTTGTGCATTGACCAGATTCATATCGAGGTGACGTGGTGTTTCGATGGCCTTGAGAATTGCAGGCTCTGTGATTTCGTGGAACACGATACGGCTTGTTTTCTCTTCATCGAGTCCGAGTACTTCGCAAAGGTGCCATGAGATGGCTTCTCCTTCGCGGTCCTCATCGGATGCGAGCCATATCTTTTCAGCTTTCTTGGCAGTTGTCTTGAGTTCCTTTACCAGTTTCTCTTTCTCTTCTGGTATTTCATATTCGGGTTCGAGTGTGCTGGTATTGATGCTCATGTCGTGCTTCTTGAGGTCACGGATGTGTCCGTAACTTGACATGACCTTATAGTCTTTCCCCAGAAACTTTTCTATTGTTTTGGCCTTGGCAGGCGACTCCACAATGACTAAATTCTTTTGCATACCTTTGATAATAATATTGTTCGGGCTGCAAAAGTAGGTAAAAGTTTTGGTTACACCTTATATATATAGGTGTTTTTTTGTTTTCTTAACTATTCGCCGCATGATAGTTGGTTGGTGTCTGCTTGTCTTCAACGTCTGCCATCTATATCTCAGCGTTGTGCCGATGGTGTTTCTGTGTTCTGTTGCCAATGTCTTGTTGATATGCATAGAACGTCTGTTATTCAGCCACTTGCATGCTGACAGTCTATATTCAGATGTTGCTTATCTTAGCAAATTCAATGAATTTACTGACCAAATTCAATGAATTTACCGGGCAATTTCAATGAATTTGCTGAGCAAACTCATTGAAATTCCTCGCTTATGGGTATTCTATAGAAGTGCTATGGATGTTTTTTCGGTAGGTTATTGACGTTGGTTAGACATATAATGAATAGGGGATATGATAGCAAAATAAATTGTTTTGCTGTTCCAAGTGCTATTCGAAGTGGTGACGAGCAATGTGTAAAACACTGCCGACTAACGACTTGTGCAGACGGAAGTGTGGTCTATTCGATGCGTGCCACTTCCAGAAAGCGTTCCACTGCACGGCGTATGCTGGTCAGTCCGAACTCTTTTGGGTGGAGATGGCGTATGGGAATCCACATACATTCGGCAGCATCGTCGGCAGCACGGGCACGAGTTTCGGCAGGAACACGCACCAGGAAATCCATATCGATGGTATGTACGGTGATGCCGCTGTATAGATATTGGTTGGGGAAGGAAAAGAGATATTCCATCTTTGTGGCATGGATGCCCGTCTCTTCCAGTATCTCGCGACGCATTCCCTCCTCTACGGTTTCGTCCATATCGACAAAGCCGCCGGGCAAATCGAGTGTGCCTTTGGCGGGTTCTTTACCTCTGCGCACCACGAGTATCTCGCCGCGATCGTTGACAATGAATGCTGCTGTTGCAGCGCAAACATTGGCATAATAGGTGAAGCCACAGTCTTTGCAGTGCTTGCTCTTAAAATTGTTAGTAACAAATTGCTTACTGCCACATATTGGGCAGTAAGCAAACATATCAAGAGGATGTTTCATATTACCAGTTGTCTGTGCGGAATGGGAACAGGGGCAGGCCTCCCGCATTGGCCAGATTGCCCAATTGGAAGTTGCGGAAGCAGTAGCGCACTGCCACAGGCTCCTTCACTTCAGGACTTGATACTACGATGGCTTCGTTCCAAGGGCCTGGTGCATCAACCCATGTGTGGCGTGCGGTAGCCTTGTGGAATACGCGGTCGGCACCAGCTACCTCAAAGCCTTCGATGCCTTCGAAACGGCTGTAGGCTCCGTATTCGTTGTTGAAATGCAACAAAACCTTATCGCCGTCGATCTTCATCTCCTTGAAAGTCATGCTCTCACAGATGACAGATTTCATGCCGTAGGTCTTGTTGAGCGCTTGATAGGCAAGTCGTTCGCCCACCTGACGCTTTTGTGCAGGATGGATTTGCTCCACCTCGTAGGGGTAAACGAGGTCTTCGGTGCATACGATACCACTGTTGGGGATGACCTTGGCAGCATTGAACTGCTGTTCGCGCAGTCTTGGTCCAGCGTCGCCGTTGATGTCGCCGTTATGATAAGGAGCTATCTGTACGAAGTAGAAGGGAATGTCGCCCTGCTTGAAATCGCGGCGCCATTGAGCCACAAGGTCAGCCAGTCGCTGGGTGTATTGACCGTCTGGGTCGCCCACGTTAGAGCAGCCTTGATAGAAGAGGATGCCCTTTACGGTGCTGTTGAGTATTGGGTTGAAGGTGCCGTTGCCCCAAAGAAGTGGATAGAGAAAGTCCCATTTGAATTTATTCGCCATGTGTGTGGAGTCTAAGTCCTCTTTGGTATTCTTGGTCAGATAGTCGCGGTCGAGCCAACTCTCTACGCGGCTGCCTCCTTTGTTTGCCATGATGAGTCCAACGGGAACGTCGATAGCCTCGTTGACAGTCTTGGCGAAGAAGTAACCGGTGGCTGATGCTTCGCTAACATTGTCTGCATTGGCTTCTTTCCATTCGCAGTTGGCATCGTCGAGAGGCTTTGTGCTCATGATGCTGGGCACTTTGACATAGTGAATACCTTTATGCTTATTGGCTTCGAGTACTACTTGGTTGTAGCCTTCCACAGGGCAATTGCCGAATCCTTTGATAGGCATTTCCATGTTAGACTGGCCTGCGCAGACCCATACCTCGCCTGCCAATACATTATTGATAGTAACCTTTCCATCGCCATCATCAAAGCTAATGCTCAGTGGGGTATAGCTGGCTTTGGGCGATTTAACGGTCAGCAACCATTTTCCGTCCTTGCCTGCAACAGCTTCGCTACGCTCATTGCTCCACGAAGTGGTAGCCACCACCTTGCTCTTGGGCTTTGCCCATCCCCAAAGGCGTACGTCACTCTGTTGCTGGATAATCATGTTGTCGCCTACAAGATGCGACAATTTTACTTTTGCCTGTGCTCCGAGGGTCAGCCCAGCGAGCACCATTAATGAAAGAAATCTTTTATTCATAGTCGTAATGATTTGTCGTTTTGGTAGTGCAAAGATACAGACTTTTCAATAATAATATGTATCTTTGCACCTAAAAATATCATTTTATTATGAAGAAACTACTTTTTTTAATCTTATTGTTTGTGTCTGCTTCGGCTTATGCCCAGCAAGGCATGGAGTTGAATCTGTGGCCCCAGGGACCACAAACCAATAATGGCGACCCCAACGACATGGCGAAGATAAGCATCTTTCTGCCTAAGAAGAGCCAATCTACAGGACGTGCCATTGTCATCTGTCCAGGCGGTGGCTACACTCATCTGGCATTCGAAAAAGAGGGAACCGCATGGGCACCCTTCTTCAACAGTATGGGCATTGCCGTCATTGTGTTGAAGTATCGCATGCCCCATTGCGTATGGAAAGTGCCTGCCGAAGATGCTGAAGAGGCCATGCGCACCGTGCGTCGCAACGCAAAGAGTTGGGATATCGACCCGCAGCAAGTGGGCATCATGGGATTCTCAGCAGGCGGTCACCTCGCTTCGACCATTGCCACCCATTCTAAGGGCGATGCAGCGCCCAATTTCCAAATATTGATGTATCCCGTCATCTCTATGGAGACAGGTGTCACCCATCAGGGTTCGCGCGATAATCTGTTGGGTAAGAATCCCAAGCGCAAACTCATCAACGACTATTGCAACGAGCAGCACGTGACCCATGCCACACCTCCTGCCTTCATAGCATTAGCCAACGATGATAAAGCGGTATCGCCCATCAATGCTGTCAGCTATTACGAGGAACTCTGTCAGGCTGGTGTTTCTGCCTCAATGCATATCTATCCCACTGGTGGACATGGTTTCGGCATCCTCCAGTCCTTCCCCTATCATCTCGAATTGATGACGGAGTTGCGCCGTTGGTTGCAGAGTTTCTAAGTTCCGAAAAAGTATCGTGGGCATCAGCCGAAACATTCATCCTTCACGCATGAAAGTACAATAGTCTGTAATAGGATTCATCAAAAAATAAGCATCGCATAGACTTGATGGTCTGTGCGATGCTTATTTTTTGATGGTTCTGACGGTCTGCCAGACTATTACAGCAGTGCCTTAATCTCAGCCTCGATGTCGCGTACCTGCTGACTGCGCTTGCGCAAGGTGTTGGTACGATCGATGAGGAAGTATTCTGGAAGCCCTTGTACGTTGTAAACGATAAGCGACTGTGAGTCGAGACCTTGTGGGTCGCGCACGCTAATCCATGGCAGTGCGGCGGTTTGCTGCTTCCAGAAATGCTCATCGGGATCGAGTGCTACCTGGTAGATCTCAAAGCCCTGTGCATGGTATTTGTTATAGAGTTCACGCAAGAGCAGGATGCGCTTGGGTGAGTTTTCTGTGCCAAAGACATGGAAATCGAGCATCACCACCTTGCCCTTGAGGTCGCTCAGACGGCACACCTTACCATGGTTGTCGGTCAGTGCAATATCGATAAGTCCCGTGGTCGATACCTTGCTGGCATCGATGGTATTGGCACGGTCTGCCTCGTTGATGCGCACATTCTTCATGCCCTCGATGGCAATGTTGTGCAGGTTGGTTCCGCGCTCAGCTCCTGGATGGTAGGTATCCCAACTGGTAGCTACCGCTGCAAACACTTTGATGTCATCTTTGTTGCTGCGAGGGTTAAACAGCAGCATGTTGCCCAAGGTCTGGAACAGTGCAAAATATGCATAAGAGCGGTTGGGCTCTTTGAGAATATAGTTCATCTTTACATCATTCTTATAGTCGTTGATGATGCGCAAGATGCTGTCGTTGCTTTGGTCGATGGTCAGAGCTGGGTTGCGCTGGATAGCCATGACCCGCTGTTGCAGGTCGATTTGCTTAAGGGCAAGTTCCTTAATCTTCTCACAGTTTTCTGAACCGCTTACTTCATACTGTGTAGCCATTTGTGGATATTTGGTCTTGATGGTCACAGTTTCGGTAGAATCGATACTTACATTGATGATTTGGTCTGCAATGCGCAGACGGTAAAATTCGGGTGCATCGTTTTGTGCACAAGCAAAATTGAAGTTGCCTTCGCCGTCCAGTTTTACAGAATCCACTACGTTGATTTCCTCAATGCCCACGTTTTCGAGGTAGAGCACAGAGTCTTTAGCATTGGCAATGGTGCCTTCTACATGGAATTTCTTCTCGCTACAAGAGGCCATTGCCAGTACAGCCATGGCCATCATCATATACTTCTTCATTTCAATTGTTTTTTCGGTTTTGGGTACAAAGGTACGATTAAGTGAGCGAAAAGCAAAAGGAAAACTCGTTTTTCTTTTGCATTTCCGAACGTTAGTACCTTGGCGACACCGTCGCAAAGGTATGATTAAGTGAGTGAAGAGCAAAGTGAAAACTCGTTTTTCTCTCTATTCTTTCCTCTTCAACCGTTGTATATAGTCCCACAGCTTCTTATAGAAAGGATGTCGTGTCATGGTAGGCACATCGCCCAAGATGATGAGTTTCATACGTGCACGAGTAATGGCAACGTTCATGCGGCGTAGGTCACGGAGGAATCCGATCTGTCCCTCTTGATTGGAACGCACTAGCGAGATGACGATGATGTCACGTTCCTGCCCTTGAAATCCATCTACCGTATTGACGCTGACAAGCCTTCGGAAGGGCTTGAAGTATTCGCTGCGGCTCACCAACCGGCGCAGGTATTGCACCTGTGCTCTATAGGGCGAGATGATGCCCACATTGATGCGCTCGTCGAGCAGACGCTCTTTGCCGATGCGCTCGAAGTAATGTTGAAGGGTTTCGAGCGTCAGCGTTCCCTCCTTTTTATTAATACGACCGAACGAATCGCCAACAAACTCCTCATGCATCTTCTCTCCGCTGGTGTCAATCCACTCGATGGGAATGTCCAAATCGAGTATTCCACGATACTTCACATCGGGAGCACTCTCCACCTTGCCATCATAGAAATAGTCGGAAGAGAAGCGCATGATGTCTTCGTTCATGCGGTATTGCGTCTGCAACAGACTGACTGCCGAGGGCTTTGTCTCTACCAGATGCTCCATCAATGTGCGGCCCAAACCAGCCTTGAGAGCAGCAATGCTCTTCACCGTGGGCGGCAGTTGGCAGTGGTCGCCGGCAAGGATGACTCGGCCCACACGGCGCATGGGAATCCAACAGGCAGCTTCCAATGCCTGTGCTGCCTCGTCGATAAAGAGGCTGCTGAACTTTCTGCCGTCCAACAGTCGGTGGCCGGCTCCTACCAAAGTGCAGGCAATCACTCGTGCATCGTCGAAGAGTTCTTGGTTGATGCGTATCTCCAATTCGGTGGCACGCCCTTTCAGACTTTCCATCTTCTGGTGGAATTTCTCATCGCCGCGCTTTCGGTGAGCACGCAAATCACGTATGGCTTTGCGGATGGCCCATAGTTGTGGATAGTCGGGATGACCCTCAAAGCGCCGCTCGTAAGTAAATGACAGCATCTTGTCGGTAACACGTGTGGGGTTGCCCAACCGCAGTATGGGGATGCCACGGTCTGCCAATTTCTCCGAAATCCAGTCAACAGCCATGTTACTTTGTGCGCATACCAACACCTGGCTCTCGCGCATAAGAGTCTCGTGGATAGCCTCTACGAGCGTTGTGGTCTTTCCTGTTCCTGGCGGACCATGGACTATAGCCACGTCCTTGGCACGCAACACTAAGTTGACCGCCGCCTCCTGCGTGGTGTTGAGATAGGGAAAATGCATGGGTGCGAACGTCAGCACTTCAGGTTCTTTGCGCGAATAAAAGAGGTCGCGAAGGTAAGCCAGACGTCCTTTGGCACGTATGGTGCGGTCGAGTGCATCGAGCATCAATCGGTAACTGGTCTCATCAAACGATAATTGCACACCCAGATGTTCGGTGCGTTGAAGTGTCAGTAGATGGCCATCATTAGGAATGACGCACACCATGCGGTCGCCATCCACATAGCTCACCATAGCCGTAAACGACAAATACTTGATTCGGGTGTCCTTTTGCGACACACTATCGCAGGAGAAAAATATGATGGGTTTGCCAAATTCGAAGTTGTGCTCGATGTCGGTATCGGTAGTGCGCACCACCTCCACAGCCAGTTGGTTGAGCGAATTATAGTAGCTTTTGGTGATTTGCAACGGATACCAAGCATCGCCGCGCTTTACCTTCCGCATCATTCCCATCTCTTCGGTCTGTTTGCGGAAGGCTTCTTTCTCGGCTTGATACTCCATCTGGAGTAGCAATCGTTGTTGGGTGAGTGCCTGAACAGGCGATGTCGTAGAAACCATAGTGGGTGCAAAGTTACACTTTTTTTGTGTATCTCTGCACCCTGCTATGTGATTTATTCCCCAATCGGGATTTGTTTTTCGAGTTAACGAGCCAGACGTTTCTGTCCGTTCTGTATATAAATGCCTTTTGATGGACGCTGGATGCGACGGCCCTGAAGGTCGTAAATCGGACCGTCGGTCTGTTCTTCGTCGGTCTTCACATGTTCGATACCTGTTGTACCGTCGGTCACGGCAAAGTTGAACTGACGCACCATCGAGTCGGAACCATCGCTCACTTTAACGCGAACGGTATAGAATCCCTTGACAGCGGTGACCATGTTGAGGTTGTTGCCTTCGATGGTGGCGCCGCTGACGCTATTGGCAATGGTAGCCGTAAACGAAGGATAGCCTGCGAAATAGGGTTTGAGGTCGATGCTCTTGGTATCGCCAACCTTCACGATGAAGTTTGGATGCGCCATCCAATCAAGGTATTCTTCCAAGTCGTTGTAGTGGTCTCCATCTCGATCGTCATTGTTGTTGGCAACATTTTTATCTGTTCCTGCAATCTCTTCAAACCAGTCGGGGATGCCATCCATATCGGTATCGAATCCTGTAGGACGTGTCTCGGTGGTGATTCCAAGTTTGGCGGCATCGAAACCCTCGCTGTCGTCCTCATGGTCGATGAGGCCTTTTTTGCCCGTTTTGCTACCGGTGGTCGATGTAGATCCGTTGCGCGTTTCGTCGATGATACGTGCATCGTGCTTGTTGAGGGTAGGCATATTGCAACCGACATCGCTCAACACACTCTTGTAGGCACTTTCTGCCGTTTCGATTTCGGCATAGCTTTCAAAGAAAGGCTTAGTGGCCCAGGGTTCCCAGTTGAGCACTTGACCGTTGGAGAGTTCATATATATAGGTGTCGCCCTCCTTATCGTTGACCTTTGAACCTGAAGGTTCTTCGCGAATATTGCCTTTGACATAAGCAGCCTGTGTGCCGCTACCCGTTCCTTCAAACTGATGGCGGAAGAGCTTTCTCATGGTTGTGGCAGGTCCCATCTTATAGTAGTTGTTGACGAAATTGATTTCGTGGGAACCACCGTCGGTAGCACGGCTGCCCCAGTTATAAACCACATTGTTGAACACATCATGATGACCATCATAGTTGCCGGTGCCATCGAGTCCGCCAGAGATACTCCAGTTGCGTCCTTCGTTATGTGCCAACAGATTGTGGTGGAACGATCCGGGCAGTCCTCCCATCTGTCCGCTTCCGATGGTAGCGGCATAGCCGTGTTGTGTTCCCGTGCCGTAGTTGGGATGGTTGGCACAGTTGAGCGCCTCGCTGATGATAGTGCGTTGCAGCGTGATGGCCTTGGCATTACGGCTTGAGAAACCCTCGTCGATGGTCCAAGAAATGGAGCAATGGTCCATGATGGCATGGTCGTTGCCCGCCATACCCATTCCGTCGATACCGATCTGTGCATCTTTGGCATCAATGATATGGCCACGGTAGAGACGGATGAAACGGGTGATACCGTCGCTCTGCATGCCGAATGGGGCTCCACGGAACAAGATGCCGTTGCCTGGCGCGGTTTGTCCCGCCACGGTAACATATTTCTCAGAACAGGTCAGACGGGCTTTCAGGTGGATTATACCTGCCACATCAAACACGATAGTGCGTGGCCCTTTCACCTGAGTGATACCATAGCGGAAAGTTCCGGGTTGGGGATTGGTGGCATCGTCATCGAGTGAAGTGACATGATAGACTATGCCTCCGCGTCCACCAACAGCATATTGACCATAGCCTTCGGCATCAGGAAATGCCTTGCGGCGCGGTTGAAACGACCATACCGTGCCACGATGTATCTTGCCTTGGGCATCCTCTTCGTCCATGCGCCAGAAGTATCGGGTCAATGGCGATAGCTGACCGGTCTGCCATGAGGCTGCTGTTCCTTCGTAGTTGTAGGTTGTGGCATTGACAACTGCCATGGAGTCGGTGCCGAATACCAAGTGGTGCTTGGCGGTACCGTCGGGAGCTTTCCACGACAGCGAAGCCTTACCATCCTCCCATGCCGCATGGCGGTCGTTGTTGGCAGGGGTAGGGTCGAGTGCCATGAAAGTGTCACCGCCTATTTCAAGCGAGTTGAGTTCGAGCGATGTAGTAGTGTAGGTCGTGCCCTCTACAGGTACTGTATAATAGGTGATGGTGACAGGTTGTTGATCTGTGACGGTAAATTCTACGCTCGATTTGGCAGACTCAGAGAGCGAAGTGGCACGACGGGTTTGTTGTATGCCAGTCACTTTGGTCACTCCATCAACATCGATACTGATGGGAGGAGCTACGAAATCGCCTCCATCCGTATTGTTGTGATAGGCCAGCAAGGTGTGGTTGCCATTGGGCAGTCCAGCTATATGCACCTTGATGCCTACCCGTCCGGTGGTGAGTTCGGGTCTGTTGCCCTGTTCGTCAAGTCCCTTGACCATCACACCATCACAGATGAGCTTGGAATGTTGGCGTCCGTCTTTCCATCTTACGGTATAGAGGGTCTTTCCCTTGACATCGCCTTCTATTTCTACGGTAAATGTAACGCCACCGAATATCTTGGTAGCTGGTAGTTGTTGCGTAGGGATTCCCCATGCTTCATAACCTTCCTCCAGATACTGTGAAGGATTGTCGTTGGGTTGATTGAAGTCTATTTGTTGCGCATGAGCGGTATGTGTGCACAGCAAACAGAGAAACATGTGTAGAAAATGTTTCATAAGCTTAATGTTTTAGTAGTTTTAGTTTGTTTTTTTATGTAGCGTTTGCAAAGGTACGATTAAGCGAGCGAAATACAAAAGAAAAAAACGTTTTTCTTTTCATTTTCGAGGTGCAGTCTACCTTGGATGCATAGTATCAAAGGTACGATTTAGCAAGCGAAATGCAAAAGGAATTTGGCAAAAAAGTTGTATCTTTGCATCAGAAAACAAAAAAGCAATGACGCTACATCCTCTATATTCCGACGAAAAGCCACCCGAACGATTCACCTATCCCTTCGGATACGAGCCACATCCGCTCTGCCGACAAGCTGCAACAGAGGTGCAAACCTATATTGCCAGCCATAAAGAATTGCAAGACGATGCCGACCGCGGCAAGATGTTTGGTGTATTGGTGTGTGAGCAGCAGGGACAACTGGTGTTTCTGGCTGCTTATAGTGGACTCCTTGCCGGTCGTAACGACTGGGATTATTTCGTGCCGCCAGTATTCGATGCCCAACAACCAGATGGATATTTCAAACAGGAGGAGCGCGCTATCTCAGCCATGACAGCAGAGACAGACCGCGAATCACGCAAGCAACGGTCGCAAAAATTACAACGCTGGCTGTTCGACCAGTATCGCATGCTCAATGCAGAAGGGCAAAGTAGTCTGTTGGTCGATATTTGGCAAGGCTACTATCGCGACCGTGTGGTAAGAAAATTTCCGTTGCCTCCAGGCGGTACGGGTGACTGTTGTGCCCCCAAACTCCTACAGTATGCTTATCAACACGGACTTCAACCACGGTGTATGGCAGAATTCTGGTGGGGACAATCGCCTCGCCAAGAGATACGGCACCACTTACAATACTATCCAGCGTGTAGTGGAAAATGCAAACCAGTACTGTCATGGATGCTGAAAGGACTTAACGTGGATCCAGATCCCGATACATTGTCACATCCACGAAAACCCATTGCCATTGTCTATGAAGACGATAGCCTGCTGGTGGTCGATAAGCCTTCGGGAGTGCTGAGTGTGCCTGGTCGCAACGAAACCTATAGTGTGGAGACCGTCATGCGAGAACGCTATCCCGACAGTTATGTGGCACATCGATTGGACATGGGTACCTCAGGACTGCTCATCGTGGCAAAGACACTCGATGCATATCGCGACCTTCAAGACCAATTCCTGCATCATGAGGTGCGCAAACGCTATGTTGCTCTGCTCGAACCACCTGCAGCTGGACAGGTTCTCTGCCCAGCGAAAGGCACCATCCGACTGCCTATGCGGCCCGATATGACAAATCGACCGCTGCAAATGGTTGATATGGAACACGGAAAAACGGCAGTCACCGACTATGAATTTATCGACTCCAATACAGTTTCGCTCACTCCACATACCGGACGCACCCATCAGTTGCGGGTACATTGTGCACACCCCGATGGGCTGGGGCGTCCCATTCAAGGCGATGAACTATATGGACATACCAACCCAACAACGTCCCGAATCCATCCCGATGACACCGACCGACTCATGCTCCATGCTGCCGAAATATGGTTCCGACATCCTGTTACCAACCAACCGATGCACTTTGTTTTGCCATTTCGGCATGACAAACTACACCTTATATAAAATAAATAAAGGTTAAACACCGATAAAAATGCCACAGGAGTATGGAGTTTTGAGATAAATTTGGTAACTTTGCGCACGGAAATTTACAATCATTCATTAAAATAATAGATTATTATGATTATTGAAAACATTCACGCAAGAGAGATTCTGGATTCACGTGGTAATCCTACTGTAGAGGTTGAAGTAACTCTGGAAACTGGTGACATGGGTCGTGCCAGCGTTCCTTCTGGTGCTTCTACCGGTGAAAACGAGGCACTTGAGCTCCGTGATGGCGACAAAGGCCGCTATCTGGGCAAGGGCGTTCAGAAAGCTGTAGAGAACGTAAACACCAAGATTGCTCCCGCTATCGAAGGTATGAGCGTTCTGGATCAGCGCGCTATCGACGCCAAGATGCTGGAACTCGACGGTACTCCTACTAAGAAGAACCTCGGTGCTAACGCTATCCTCGGTGTATCACTGGCCGTTGCTCACGCTGCTGCCAACTATCTGCAGATTCCCCTCTATCGCTATATCGGCGGTACTAACACCTACGTTCTGCCTGTTCCTATGATGAACATCGTTAACGGTGGTGCTCACTCTGACGCTCCTATCGCATTCCAGGAGTTCATGATCCGCCCTGTTGGCGCTGCCAACGAAAAGGAAGGTATCCGCATGGGTGCTGAGGTTTTCCACAATCTCGCTAAGCTGTTGAAGGCTCGTGGCCTCTCTACTGCAGTTGGTGATGAGGGTGGTTTCGCTCCTAACTTTGACGGCATCGAGGATGCACTCGACACCATCATGGAAGCTATCAAGGCTGCTGGCTACGAGCCAGGAAAGGACGTGAAGATCGCAATGGACTGCGCTGCTTCTGAATTTGCTGTTCAGGAGAATGGTGAGTGGTTCTACGATTACCGTCAGCTGAAGAATGGTAAGAAGAAAGATCCTAATGGTAAGAAGCTCAGCGCTGAGGAGCAGATTGCTTACCTCGAGCAGCTGATTACCAAATATCCTATCGACTCTATCGAGGACGGACTCGATGAGAACGACTGGGACAACTGGGTTAAACTCACACAGCGCATCGGTGACCGTTGCCAGCTCGTTGGTGATGACTTGTTCGTAACCAACGTGAAGTTCCTGGAGAAGGGAATCAAGATGGGTGCTGCCAACTCTATCCTGATCAAGGTTAACCAGATTGGTTCACTCACCGAGACTCTCGACGCTATCGAAATGGCTCACCGTCACGGCTATACCACCGTTACTTCTCACCGTTCAGGTGAAACAGAGGACACCACTATCGCTGACATCGCTGTTGCTACCAACAGTGGTCAGATCAAGACTGGTTCGCTCTCACGTACCGACCGTATGGCTAAATACAACCAGCTCATCCGTATCGAGGAGCAGCTCGGTGGCCGTTCAGTTTATGGTTACAAGAAACTGAAGTAATCTCTATTACTACAGCAAATACTGATAAGGGGTGGATGCCATGTGGCTTCCACCCCTTTTTTAAGTTATATGCGATAATTGTTTTGACGAAAAACTCTATTGGCGCAATCGCTCACGACATTGTTCCAGTATCTGCATCACCTCGTCCATCTTCTCTGCGCGCAACATGGCAATGCGCGTCTGGCGGAAGTCTGGAATACCTTTGAATACAGGCGATGCTGCTAAGTGACGACGGGTGTGGAGAATGCCACGGCGCTCGTCGATGCGCTCAACATTGATGCGCAATTGTTCTTCCAATACGTCAATCTTCTCATCAAGCGTTAGTTCCTTACGACTGAATATCCAAGGGCAACCAAATGTGGCACGGCCAATCATCACCGCATCAACACCATATTGGTCGAAAGCGCGGTCGGCATCGTCGAGCGATTTGATATCGCCATTACCTATGATGGGGATGTGGATGCGGGGATTGCGCTTCACTTCTCCTATCAGTGTCCAGTCGGCATCACCTGTGTACATCTGCGCACGAGTGCGGCCATGGATGGTTAGTGCCTTTATGCCACAGTCTTGTAACTGTTCGGCGAGTGTGGTGATGACGAGATTGTCGTTGTTCCAACCCAAACGGGTCTTTACCGTGACAGGCAGATTTACTGCATCGACAACCTTACGAGTGATGTCGAGCAATTTGTCGATATTCTGCAACATGCCAGCACCTGCGCCTTTTCCTGCAACCTTCTTGACAGGACAACCGAAGTTGAGGTCAATCAGATCTGGACCAGCTTGTTCTACAATCTTTGCAGCATCGACCATAGCATCAATGTCGCGGCCGTATATCTGTATGCCAACGGGACGTTCCTCGTCTGCAATCGTTAGTTTTTGTACCGTCGATTTGATGTCGCGCACCAAAGCTTCGGCAGATACAAACTCTGTATATACCATTGATGCACCAAACCGCTTGCAGAGCAGACGGAAACCGATATCGGTCACGTCTTCCATTGGTGCCAGAAACACCGGGCGTTCGCCCAATTCTATATTTCCTATTTTTGTCATTCTTGATTGTTGTATGATGGTTGTCGGAGTATCAGCTCAGTAGATGATAGGTGCCACCAGCCATTGGACGTACTACTCCTTTCATTTCCAAGCTGAAGAGTAGGGCGGTGACTTGGCCGATAGGGATGTTGGTGACGGTTGTTATCATATTGAGCTGTAGGTCGTTGGTTTTGCTTAAAGCATCGACAACAGCTTGCTCTTCGATGGTAAGATCAGGGAAGAGCTGGCGCTCTACGGCTTGCGGACGCAAACTGTCGGTAGTCCATCCCATTGATGAAATGAAGTCATCGGCAGAAGTGATGAGGGTTGCGCCATTGTTGCGGATGAGTTGGTTGCATCCTTTGCTATATTCCGCTCCTACCGGACCAGGGAATGCAAACACCTCGCGACCATAGTTTTGAGCAATGTCGGCAGTAATGAGACTGCCGCCATGTGATGCACTTTCTACTACGATAGTGGCATCGCTTATGCCAGCCACAATGCGGTTGCGTTTCACGAAATTCATTTTTTCAGGACGTGTCATCGACATATATTCCGTCAGCAGACCGCCCTGTTCGGTCATTTGCTGGGCAATGCCACGATGGGCAGAGGGGTAGAGCGTGTCGAGTCCATGAGCAAGGACTCCAACGGTAGGTATCCCGTTGTCAAGGGAGTACTTATGAGCGCACACATCCACACCGTATGCCAGACCGCTGACGATAAGTGTATCGGGGCATTTTGTCTTTAGGTCTGCCACAAACCGGTGAATCAAATCGTTGCCATAAACCGTACAATGGCGTGTTCCCACGATGCTTATCACGCGCCGCGCATTGAGGTTGGCGTTGCCACGATAGTAGAGTAGAAGTGGTGCATCGGCACATTCGCGCAGTCGTGTGGGATAGTTGTCGCTACCGAAGGGGATAGCTTCGATATTGTTTTCCGTCATGTAACGTATCTCCTCATCGGCACGCAGTAGCGGCTCTGACCAGTCTTGTAGCAGTTCGATCAATCTTTGTGAACAATCGGGTACGGTTTCAGTTAGTCCGTTGCGGTTTTCATATACCGCTTGGGCTGAGCCAAATTCGCGGTAGAGCAATTGTGCAACGGCAGGATAGAGCACCAGTATGCGACTCAAGGCAATGGTATAGCGGATATCTTCGTTCATCGTCATGATAATAAAGCCCGGTCGTAATCCTCGCTGTTAGCGAGTTTTCCATCTATCAGACATACCAGTGTGATGATTCCGCGGAAACATAATGCCTCGTCGGAAGCACGGAAGATGTCTTGATGGAATATGTATTTGACACCTTCTTTCTCTACCCACAGTCGTGAAATAAATTCGTCATCGCAGCGAAGTGGTGTCTTGTATTGCAGATTCATACGTGCAACCACGGCATCTACCCCACGCTCATGCATCTCTGCAAAACTCAGGTTTCGTGATTTCAGAAACAGATGGCGGGTATGTTCGGCATAGTGCAGATAATTGGCATTGTTGACAATGCCTTCGATGTCACATTCGTAATCGCGCACTTCCATGTGCGCTTCAAAGATATATTTACTCATGTATTTATGATTTGCTATTTATCTGTTCATGGGGCTGCTGTGTTTTGTCTCCTGGTCGGCGAAGGTATTCATAGCCAATGCGGCAGCGCAGACAGTCTTTTCGGTCGCAGTATTCTTTTTTTAGTTGGATAAGTGCTTGCGAATCGCCGGCCGTTTTCACTTTCAGACCGCATTCGCTCCACATGCGGATGATATGGTTGCTCTCGGCGCGGAGCTGTTCCAACAGGTCGAAAGCCCTGTCGCAATATTCCTCTTTGGCAGTATGACGACCGTAAGCAAAGAGCATCGGGATGCAAGTGTTGATGAGCAATAGGTTGATAGAGAATGGCGACAGATGTTTAGTGTTGCTTTCGCTCTCCTGTCCGAAAGTGTAGTGAGTCTTCCAGTAGTCGGATACGTGGGTGCCCATCATATTCTGCAACTCTGCCACAGTTTTGCAATCGGTCAGTTGCGAGAGGCTTGTTTTGCGCTCATGATAGAGACATGCCAGTTGTGATAAACGGATATAGGGGAAATTCTGAGGTCTCAGTCGTAGGAAACGCCAGCGGTGGTGGTCCATCGGTTGGAGTGAGAATTTATGGGCAAGGTATGTATATTCCTTACTAAGGCGCTGAAAGTATGGGTCGGCAACGGCTTCGTCGCGGTAGCGCTGTGGAATGGATTCGGGTGTTAGTAATCCTGCTTGTCCCATGAAAATGGCTTCCACCTGAAACTGATCATCGCGATGATGTCCCACAGCCGATAGGGGAATGTGTGCTGCCCACTCTTCGAAACTGTCTCCGTTGATGCCGAAACCATAGTTGCGGGCCAAGGTCATGAAGTAAGCGTCTTCCCACGAACCACCCAATCTACGTGCGCGTTCAGCTATAGCCTCCGTTTTTTGCTCCAACCGCTCGGTTTGCAAAGCAGCCATCCAAGCATGGATGGTGATGGGAGCCAATTGAGGAATGATGCGGTAGCACGGCGGATATTGGTCGGTACGTAGCAACTCCTCATAGTTGTCGATGACTTGTTGAGGCACATCGATCTGCATTTGTGGTATGAAATGGCCCAATGTATTGGTCACATCGCAGTCGATGATGCCAGCTACATGCAGTACTACATTGTCGTAGGCAGCATCATGGTCATGACCATGCAGAAACCAATCGCTCGATTTGTCGTGGATTTCTACATTGCCCACCCATAGCGTCTGACCGATTTTTACCTTGGCATTGAAGAAATCGGGACCGCTGTTGCGATTGTGAAGACCGGGGTCTATCACCTCTATCGGTCGCCCATCGGTGGTGACAAGTGGTCTGGCAGGCAGCAATCTGTGCTTCCAGACATAGTGTAGGAGTTGTTCCATGCGGCATGAAATAATAATGGTGCAAAGTTACGCAAATTATTTTTTTTTGGCAACTTTACACCATTTCTTTTTACTCCCAATCGGTTATAGAGATTCTATTTATCCCTACTTTTTGGTTTAATATGCGATTGGAGGATAGTCATGTAGCATTTGAATGATGGGGTCAGCACTTGCATTTACATCTTGTAGAAGGCGATATACTCTTTCAGCAGACGGAGCATTTCATCGGCAGCATGCTTCCGATATACTCCTTTCAACGTATGGAAACATCCCACCATACTACTTTCTTCCCCTTCAAGAGGAATGGCGCATAGGTCTGGTGTGGTGGCAACAGCTGAACAAGACAGCACGGTCAGCATCTTGCTCTTACGCACCAGGCGCAACAAGGGTGTGGCAATGTTCAGTTCCACACGTGTGTTGAGAGTTATGTTGTGCGCAACCAGCAGACGTTCCAATACGTTGCGCGCCTGTAAGCCCTTTGCTGGAAGTGCAAACGAATAGTTGGCAATGTCGGCAAGAGTCAGCGAAGGGCGTGATGCCAGCTCGTGGTCTTGCGGTACAACCACCCCCAACTGGTCTTTGAAGAGTTCTACCGATTCCACTTTCTTGCTGATATGAGTGGGCTTGTATGACAGCACTACATCCAATTCATGACGGCACAACTTGTCGATAAGTTCTTCCATACGCAAGTATGTGATATCAATGTGCATGTTGGGATAGAGGCGGCAGAATTCTGTCACCACTTCAGCAGTCATCAATGAAAAGGAGTGGGTGACACCAATGCGGAGCGTTCCACATTTCATCTGCGTCAGATCGGTCATTCGTGCCATGCAGTCATCGGCAGCAGTCACCGTGCGGTTGGCATAATCCACAAGTTCCTTACCAGCTTCTGTCAGATGTACTTCGTGACTGTTACGGTCGAACAGCACCACGCCGAGCTCAGTTTCCAACTGTTTAATAGTTTGTGTTAGTGTGCTTTGGGTGATGTACAATTGCTTAGAAGCTTCTGAGAAATTGAGAGTCTCAGAGACTTTTAGGAAGAAACGAAGCTGTCTTAGTTCCATGTTATGCTGTTTTTGTATCGCTATTATCAGTTTGTCTGCGTGCATCCACTATGATGGGAACTGTCGCACCAAGTACCATCAGTATGACAATGATGACGCATACCATGCCATTGTAACCAAACAGATAGAAGGCATGGGTGAATGTTTCGGCATCCTTGCTCATAATGCATTGTAGCAATCCCTCAACCGAACGATAGGCATACATACCCGGAATCATCGGTAAGAGAGCGGGAAATGCCAGCGCTTCGGCAGGAATACGCCAGTGGCGGCTCGCTTTCGGTGCAAAGAATCCAATGACCAAAGCACCGATAAAGGCTGCTGGAATCAGTCCCCAACCGCAGGCATGGGTCAGCACGAAACGTGTGGCATGACCTGCTGCCGCAAGCAGTGCACATCCTTTGAAAGCTCGGACAGGCACATTGCTGATGCTTCCGAAACCGATGGCGGCAATGGCGGCAAAGAAACCGTCCAACAGAATATCTGTCATTATCATAACGTAAAGTCTTTAGAAATATTGTATGTTCATTAAAAGAATGCCTACCGATAGGCCGATACCCAAGCATGCTGTCAGCACAGATGCTTCGATGAAACGGCTGATGCAGCAGAGTAAATGTCCGTGGATAAGGTCGCTGACGGAGTTGATGTATGGGATGCCAGGTACAAGATATAACACACTGGTACCTAGTGCAATGTCTGGTGTGTCGGTGCAATGGAACATAAAACCTGCACAGGCGATGACTGATGAACAACAAGCAGCGAAAAGTACAGCCAGACGTATATCCCATTTCCATTCTTTATGCAAAGCATTCTTAATCCAGAAACCATTGACAGTGGCAATAAATACAATGAGCATGGCTCTCCAATCGCCTTCAAACAAACGGCAGAACGAAGCATTGGCAAGTCCAGTGAGTAGCGTTACCAACCAAGGGTTGAGCCGTGGTTTCTTCATGATGCTACGAAATTCGTTTTTTGCATCTTCCAGTGTGATGCCATTGTCGCGGACATCCCATGACAAGCGACTCAGACGGGAAATGACATAGAAGTTGAGTCCTGTGGCAGGCAATTTCTCTCCAACGGAAAAGGACTGACTATGATCCTTGTCCCATACAGTGGTCATAACCGTATGGGGTAAGATGGTGATCTCTGCTGTTGTTCCGTATGCTTCGGCAATGCGGTGTACCGTCTTTTCGCAACGGGCAGATGAACCGCCGGCAGCCAGCATGGTTGCGGCATAGGTGGCAAGAAAATGGGCAGTTTCTTTAGAGCTGTTCAAGTTCGTAGTCGTCATATACCATGCCTGTTTCGTTGTCCTTAATCATCACTTCCTCTTCTGCCATGTGGCCAGCTGTTACGTAGTCGTAACATTCGTTGTTGAGAAATAGTTTCTCTTGACAGCTCAGAGTTCTCTTCTTGTAATTTTGGAAAGCGAAAGTGAACTTTTTCAACGCCACAACAAACAAAGGCATAGCCAATGAAATAGCTAAAATAACTAATCTATAAGTCTCCATAATTTATATTTTTTTTATTTCTTTCTATATGTAAAAACGAGGGTTGAGCGATATCGCTTTCCTCGAAAGCGTGTGCAAAGGTCTTGCTTTTTATCCATATCTTTTCGCATTGGCTATTAAAAATATCGAATGCCGCTATCGGTACCCATATCCCCACGATAGAAAACGGTTGTGGCAAATTCATAAAAAAAAGAAAAATATCGGCAGTTTATTCGTTTATTACCAATAAAATAGGTAATTTTGCATGATTTATTTATTTAGACGTAAAAAATAAGATGAACGTAATTACGAAAAGTATTCAGTTGCCTGATGGAAGAACCATCACAATTGAAACCGGGAAAGTGGCAAAGCAGGCTGACGGAAGCGTTGTTCTCCGTATGAACAACACCGTACTTCTGGCCACTGTTTGTGCCGCAAAAGATGCAGTTCCCGGAACAGATTTCATGCCTCTGCAGGTTGACTACAGAGAGCAGTATGCCGCCGCAGGTCGATTCCCCGGTGGTTTCACTAAACGCGAAGGCAAAGCCAGTGACAACGAAATCCTTACCAGCCGTCTGGTGGACCGTGTGCTCCGTCCGCTGTTCCCTTCTAACTATCACGCTGAAGTTTATGTGAATGTAATGCTTCTGAGTGCAGATGGTGTTGACCAACCCGATGCATTGGCAGGATTCGCCGCATCAGCAGCATTGGCATGTTCGGATATTCCCTTCGAGTGCCCCATCAGTGAGGTTCGTGTAGCTCGTGTTAATGGCGAGTTTGTTATCGACCCAACCTTCGAACAGATGAAGGAAGCTGACATGGACATCATGGTTGGTGCTTCTGCCGAAAACATCATGATGGTGGAAGGCGAAATGAAGGAAGTTTCAGAGCAAGATATGATTGGCGCACTGAAAGCAGCGATGGCTGCTATCAAGCCTATGTGTGAATTGCAAACCGCACTGAGCAAGGAGCTCGGTACCGATGTGAAGCGCGAATATGATCACGAAGTCAACGATGAAGAACTGCGTGAGCAGATGAACAAGGAACTCTATCAGCCTTCATACGACGTGACCAAGCAGGCTCTTGAGAAACATGCGCGTGCTGAGGCATTCGAAAAGATATTGGCAGATTTCAAGGAGCAGTATGCTACTGCACATGCCGATCTCACCGAAGATGAGCTCGAAGAGAAATATGCCATGATGGACCGTTACTATCATGATGTGGAGCGCGACGCTATGCGACGTTGCATTTTGGATGAGGGTATTCGTCTTGACGGTCGTAAGACCGACGAGATTCGTCCTATTTGGTGTGAGGTTTCTCCACTGCCCATGCCTCACGGAAGCTCTATCTTTACACGTGGTGAGACACAGTCTCTGACCACTTGTACTCTCGGCACTAAACTCGATGAGAAACTTGTTGACGATGTGCTTGACAAGAGCTATCAGCGCTTCTTACTCCATTATAACTTCCCTCCATTCTGTACTGGTGAGGCCAAAGCCCAGCGTGGTGTGGGTCGTCGTGAAATTGGTCACGGTCACTTGGCATGGCGTGGTTTGAAGGGTCAGATACCTGAGGACTTCCCTTATACCGTACGTCTGGTATCTCAGATTCTCGAGTCTAACGGTTCTTCATCTATGGCTACCGTTTGTGCAGGTACGCTTGCCCTGATGGATGCAGGTGTTCCTATGAAGAAGCCTGTATCAGGTATTGCCATGGGACTGATTAAGAATCCCGGTGAAGATAAATATGCTGTATTGAGCGATATCCTCGGCGACGAGGATCATTTGGGTGATATGGACTTCAAGACTACTGGTACTAAGGACGGTCTGACAGCCACTCAGATGGATATCAAGTGCGACGGTCTGTCGTTCGAAATCTTGGAAAAAGCTCTTATGCAGGCTAAGGCTGGCCGTGAGCACATCCTTAAATGCATCACCGATACTATTGCTGAGCCACGTGCTGAGCTTAAACCACACGTACCCCGCATCGTAGCCTTTGAGATTCCTAAGGAGTTCATTGGTGCTGTGATTGGCCCGGGCGGAAAGATCATTCAGCAGATGCAGGAGGATACCGGTGCTACTATCACTATCGATGAAGAGGATGGCGTTGGTAAGATTCAGGTGAGCGGTCCCGATAAGAACAGCATCGATGCTGCTATTGCCAAGATTCGTGCCATTGTGGCTATTCCTGAGATTGGTGAGGTTTACGAGGGTACCGTACGTAGCATCATGCCTTATGGTTGCTTTGTAGAGTTCATGCCAGGCAAGGACGGTTTGCTCCATATTTCAGAAATCGACTGGAAGCGTTTGGAGACCGTAGAGGAAGCTGGTATCAAGGAAGGCGATAAGATTAAGGTGAAACTGCTGGAGATTGATCCTAAGACCGGTAAGTTCAAACTCTCTCATCGCGTACTTATTGATAAGCCCGAGGGATATGTTGAGCGTCCTGCACGTCGCGACCGTGGCGAGCGTCGCCCCCGTCCTGAGCGTGGCGAGCGTCGTCAGCACAACGATCACCGCGAGCGTCCACAGCGCAACGATGAATTCCATGAGCCCAACAACGAGCCCAAGGATTTCAGCGATGCTCTCGACAAAATGGACTTCTAATTGCAGCGAATCATATAGCTGAAAAATAATCTAAAGTGTCCTGCAGAAGTTTCACGGCTTTGCAGGGCACTTTTCCGTTTTCTAGAGTTATACAAAAAATTATATTTTTAGAAAATTTCGACCACACGACCACAGATGTGTGCATCATGTTATCGTTCAGTACTTTAGACGGTGGTCGAAACTGTTTCTATCGACCACGCATCGACCACCAAATTGCGAAAGCATATCTGCGATGCTCATATCTATTCGAATGTCGCTCAGAAATAAAATTGATTTATATTCTTTTGATAACGTTTTGCCAAGCTGTGCCAAATGTTTGGCAAAGGTATTGCCCAACGTTTGGCATGGGTATTGCCCAACGTTTGGCAAAAGTATTGTCTAACGTTTGGCAAAAGTATTGTCTAACGTTTGGCAAAAGTATTGTCAACGTTTGATAAAGGTATTGTCAACGTTTGATAAAGGTATTGTCCAGCGTTTGATAAAGGTATTGTCCAGTGTTTGATAAAGGTATTGTCCAGCGTTTGATAAAAGTTTTCTCTAATATTACATACGAGGCAATTGAAAATCAGATACTTAAAAGAATGACGCGGTCCTCTGTCATCTTCATATTTGATGGGTGTTTGCCAATAATAGGAAACCCATCGCATACTAAATTCACAAAACATCAGGTGTGTATTTTGTGTGTATAGAAGTGTGGTTTTAATGGCTTGTGAAATAGTGGTTTATGTGCTTTGTGATGTTGATTGTGAAATGTCGTCCTTTCTCTTGCGGTTGTGATTAGAGATAAATAGACCGACGAAAATGATGAGAAATACCGTCCATGCTATCCATCGTTGTGAGTCGAAAAGCAGTGCAATGGCAATACCCAAGAAGCAGAGACAGATGTTGATATTCAGAAAAAGCTGTTCAGATGCCAATTTTTTCAGTGTGTAAGTCCACTTTTTGCTCAATAGTTGTCTGCTGAAGAATACGGCAATAATAATAAGCAAAGCTCCACAGGCTTGGAAACTCCACCATACGAAGGAGCTCGAATCGTAGAAGTAGTCTATCATAGGGTCCAATGTACCATGGAAAAACACAGCGGTGTATAGCCATGATTCCAACATCATATTTATGTTTGACCTTTTCATTCTTTTTGGTTTAGGATAAAAATGCGTTGCCGAGTATAGGGATTAGTGTAGAGCCAGCAATTTGTCTTCCAATCCTTTTGCACCTTTCGTGCCAAAGAGTTTTTCGTGTATGCTTGCTTTCGCATTGCTCACTCGTTGCATACTGATATTCATTGCAGCGGCTATTTCCGATGGAATGAAGCAGACGCGGAGTAACACACATACTTGTATTTCAGTTAGCGACAAGTGTTTGGTGGGATTGCATACCACTGCCCAGAAGTCGGGCAGATGGGTTTCTGCCAACTGTACCACCTCTCGTAGGTCGCGCCCAGATGGAATTTTTCCTCGTTCAAGCAATGAGTGGAGATGGCTGATAGCCTTGTCATCGAAGAGTTCGCGCTCTTTGTCCCATGTTTCAATCGATACGTTTTGGTCTAAATAGGTCGCCACTTGAGCGCGCAGCGACTCCAATTCTTCGCCTTTTGCTTGCTTGTATGCGAGGAAATCGTTTTGTAGTGTGTCGTATTCGTGGCGTGCATGGTCGTAGGTGGCACGTAGTTGCTGGAAGTACATATTATGGCGTTCAATCTTGATGCGTTGCCACTGTTTATGCCGTTTGTACCACTGGTGGCTAATCAATCCCGCGATGCAGAGCACAAATATAACGATAAGGAGTGCAGCAATCATTGTTTTCAGATGTGCTTCCATGTGTTTCTCCACTTCTCCTATGCGATCCTGTGTATAGAGACGGTACATTTCACAGTCGATATTTTCTGCATGCTTTTTTTGTAGAGAATCGCAAGCTAAAGTGTAATAATTGGCATAGCGAGTGGCTTCACGCAGGTTTCCTTTGGCAGTGTAATAACGCATCAAACCACCATTTATGCAGGCTGTCAACGGCATGTCGTTGATATCAGAAAGGTTGGCTTGCATATAATAGAAACCTGCCGAGTCGATATTGTTTTGTAGCTCAGCCAATATACCTTGGCAGGCATGGTAATTGTTCCACAAACGATGGTTTGAGGCAAGGTAGTGCATTTCTTGCTGTACTTTTTGCATGACAGATTCTGCAAATTTCCGGTCTGTCTTTTTAGCAATAAGGGGCATTTCTTTCAGGAAGAAACCGACAGCCAACTCGTGATGTTGTTGTTTTGCCATGACATCTGCCAACGAGTCGAGTAGTGTTATTGCTCTGTAAGTAACGCCGTTTTGTGCGTAGATGTCTGCCGTTTGTACTTTAGCCTTTAGTGCATTGATGGTATCGTTGGCTTTGAAAAATGCGTATTCGGCTTTTTGTATGCAGTCCATCTGCATGCTATAGAGCATCGCCCGTCCGTATGCTTTCGCCATTTGT
>Ga0129310_1000598_pt1 | contig 41168 bp, 38 predicted proteins | sample Go1ome_2_FD_94433 | JGI IMG/M metagenome (GOLD analysis project Ga0129310, IMG submission 94433) | Western lowland gorrila individual fecal microbial communities from Wisconsin, USA - Go1022A metagenome | ecosystem: Host-associated > Mammals > Digestive system > Large intestine > Fecal | place... | reverse complement strand
GGCATTTCCTCGTTGCGGGAGAGGCGGCAGGTGGAGCCGCGTTTTTCAACGTCGCTGCCCGTGTTCACTATCTCGCTTATGTCCGCCGCGTTTTCGATTGCCAGTATGCAGGTCATTATCTTTGTGGTGCTGGCAGGGTATGCCTGTGCCTTGCTGTTCTTTTCATAAAGCACGGTGCCCGTCGCCGCATCCATAAGGCAGATGTAGGGTGTGGATACGCTCTCCGGGTCAAATTCGTCCGCCGCGGCGCAAATGGGCAGCACGCCGAGCGCGAGTATAAATATAAGCACAAGCGAGATGATTCGTTTCAAATTCAAATTGGTCCTTTCCTCAAAAGCCGGCATATCCATACGTCGGCATAGTACACTTTGGCTATTATAACAAAATTTATATGCATTTGTACATAGTTCAGCGGTTAATTTATTGTTAAATACACCGTTCGTTCAAATTATTCCCCTTTATGCGGGGCGCTTTTATGGTATAATAAATATGGAAAGTTATAGCTGCGCGTAAAACCCCTGCGCGGCGAAAGGAGGACGCCATAATGGCAAGACGAATACTGCTTGTGGACGACGAGCCGCTTATGATAAAAGGGCTGAAACGCACGCTGGAGCAGGACGGTTACGAAACCGATTCCGCATCGGACGGCGAGGAGGCATTAAAAAAGCTGAACAGCGAGCATTATGATCTGGTGCTGCTGGACGTTATGCTGCCAAAGCTCAGCGGAATAGAGGTTTGCCAGATAGTGCGCGAAACGAGCGACATTCCCATAATAATGCTCACCGCCAAGGGCGAGGATATGGACAAAATACTCGGCCTTGAATACGGCGCGGACGATTACATGACAAAGCCCTTCAACATACTGGAGGTAAAGGCCAGGATAAAGAGCATACTGCGCCGCGCTGGTGCGAACCGCGAAGCGCCCAAAATGGAACTGAGCGCAAACGGGCTGAGCATAAACATAGGCAGCCGCAGTGCAACGCTGGACGGCAAGAACGTTAGCCTTACCATGAAGGAATTTGATCTGCTTCAGCTTTTCATGAAAAACCCCGGCAAGGTATACAGCCGCGACGAGCTGCTTGAAACCATATGGGGTCAGGACTATCTGGGCGATTTCAGAACGGTGGACGTGCATATCCGTCGTCTTAGGGAAAAGATTGAGCGGGACCCCGCCAATCCCGAATATATTCTGACTAAGTGGGGAGTTGGCTATTACTTTGCGCAGTGAGCGAAAACAGTTTTTCGGCTCTATCAGGGTCAGGATGGTCGCCATATATTTGGCGGTAACCATCGTGGCCTTGCTTGCCATAAGCTTTACCGTGGCAATATTGGTCGAATCCTCGCTTGTCAATCAGCGCACAAAGCAGCAGCAGGAGGCTACCACCCGCCTTGCCCTTGAAATAAGCCAAAGCTTTGATTCCGATGCAGACACGCTGTATTCATTGGCGCTCACCCGCGCGCAGGAAATGGGCGGCAGGGTGCTTATAATGGATACGGATGCGGTGGTTCAGATAGACTCCGCCTCATACCAAACGGGCTTTATGCTGCCGTATAGAGAAGTGCGTGATGTGCTCATCGGCGGGAAGGAAGCGGCGTTCGGCTTCCATAAAATAAGCACAGGCGCGGACAAAAGCGCGCTGAAGCTCTCCGGCTCTGCCAACTGGGCCGTATACTACACCGCCCCGATAACTCAGGGCGGCAAATATTTGGGCGCGGTGCTTTTCAGCGCCATGATACAGGACGTTGAGGACAGCGTTGCGGACATAATTGCCGAGGTTGCCATAGTTTTCGGCATTGTTGCGGCGGTTATGGTGGCGCTCAGTTTTACGCTCAGCGGCTTTGTTACAAAGCCAATAGTTGAATTGACCCACGCCATACGCCGCATGGGCAAGCAGGGCAGCGGCGTGCGCGTTAAGGTGCATGGGCAGGGCGAGGTTGCGGAGCTTGGCCGCGCGTTCAACCGAATGAGCGAGCAGATAGAGGCCCATGACCGCGTGAGGGACGAATTCGTATCCAATGCATCGCACGAGCTTAAAACACCCCTTGCCACAATGAAGCTTTTAAGCGAATCCATATTATATGAAGAAAATCCGGACCCTGCCGAAATGCGGGAGCTCTTCGAGGATGTTAACCACGAGGTAGACAGAATGTCCAACGTTATAACGGATCTTCTGCGCCTTGTGCAGTTCGATGAAGGTCAGCCGCTGCTGCACCGGGAAAACGTTGATTTGAAGGACATAGCAGAGCGCGTTGTTTCCCGATTGAAGCCGCTTGCAGAGAACAAGGGCATAGCGCTGAATTTCACCGGCAGCAGCGCAATGATATTTGGCGAGGAACGCCAGATAGAGCAGGCCGTTGTAAATCTTATAGAAAACGCAGTCAAGTATACAGACGCCGGGCATGTTGACGCGGCGGTGAAGCAGACCGGGAGCGAGGCGCAGCTTATTGTGAAGGATACGGGCATAGGCATACCGGAGGACGCTATACCGCACCTTTTTGAACGATTTTACCGCGTGGACAAGGCGCGTTCCCGCGGCACTGGCGGCACAGGGCTCGGCCTTGCGATAGTGGAGCGGATAATTGCGCTTCACGGCGGATTTATAACGGTTGAAAGCGAGCTTGGGCACGGGTCAACGTTCACGGTGCATCTGCCGCTTGCGGACGGGGAGGAGTAAACGCATGAAGCACGGCAAAAACACACTGCGGCTCACGGCGCTACTCACGGCGGCGCTTATGCTGCTGCTCACGCTTTGCGGCTGCTCCCGCGGCATGATAAAAGAGGACAGCGTGCATGAGGATCTGCCCGATATAGACCCCGAAGCGGGCATTGCAAAGGACATGCGCGCAAAGCTTTATTACAGGCTTACTGATGAAGCGTATCTCGTCGGCGTAACGGCAACAATAACCGTTTATGCGGGCGAGCGCGAGGAGCGCGCCATGATACGCACGCTTATGGAAGGCACGCCCCCGCTTAGCGGAAACATAAGCGAGGTTATCCCCGCCGGCACTGAAATTGTTGACGTTTCGCTTGAAGGGGCAATATTGTACGTTACCCTTTCGGCGGAGTTCTTCAATACAAATATTGTGGACGAAGCCGTTGCGGACGGCTCCCGATTGATGGAAAACGGGCTGCTTTCCCGCGCGGAATACGAAGCGCGCGTGGAAAACGCAAGGGAGGAAATGTACCTTGCGCGAAGGCTTGCCGCGCAGTCCATAGTGAACACTATAACCGCGAACAGGCCGGACGTGAGCGTGCAGCTTTTGTTTGAGCTTAACGGTTCGGCCGCGCGCGTGCGCAGGACGGAGCTGGGCCTTGAAACATTCGGCGGCGGCAGCCACGATCTGCTGGAGCCTATGGAGTTTGACGATTCGTATGTTATAACCGCGCCGGGCGTGGTAGCATGCCTGCTTGAGCATATACAGAACGGCGAATACGATAAGGCGTATCCGCTGATAGCCGAGCTTGAGCAGGGCGGCGCGCAGAAGCCGGATTACGCCAGCTTTGAAACATACATGGCAAACCTTGCCAAAATAAAAAGCTTTTCCGTGCGCGAGCAAACGCAGAACAAGGATTCCTCAAGCATCCTGGTAACGGTTGAAATAACGCTGGATAATGATCAGGGCGTGCGCAGATATCAGCTTACGCTCAAAAGCGAGGGCAGCATATATAAACCGGGCTACAAATCGCTTATAAACATGCTGGGAGGTGACGGCGTATGATGCGGCGATGCATTGCGCTCATATTGGCGCTTGCGGTATGCATGGGCATATTTTCCGCCTGCATGAACGAGGACAGCTACCCGCCCGCGCTTGAGCTGAGCAGCAACGTGCCGCCCAGGCAGGGCGAAGAAACGCTTGCCCAGGGCGAATTTGAAGCAACGCTTTATTATATAAACGAGGACGGCACCCGCCTTGCGAGCGAAAAGCGCACAGTGCGCTGCGAGGAAGGCGAAAGCATGGCGCTTTGCACAATGCGCGCGCTTATGGACGGGCCGCAGAGCCAGTCGCTCGAGCGGTCTGTACCATACAAGCTGAAGCTGGACAAGGTTGAAAAGTCCATGGGCATATGCAACGTGTACTTAAGCGGCGGCTTCCCGGGCAGCGAGTCCGATTGGCTGATAGCCCGCCTTGCAATAGCCGCAACGCTGAGCGATACGCTTGGCATACAGGCCGTGAACGTGCTGTATAACGGCAAGGAGCAGGGCTACAACAGCAACGCCATAGGCGAAGCGCGATATTTAGGCCAAAGCCTTGATAAATATGCCGAGGATATGGCCGAAAAATATCCAGACCGCAGCAAAGGCTCCATGAGCGAGGTCGTGAAATACATCGACCAATACGTCACCATGTATTTTACCAATGCCGAACGGACGCTTATAGCCGCACACAGCGTGCAGTTGAGCGTTTCTTCCGAAGCTTCGGTAACGGATCTTGTTACAATACTTACCGGCAAGCTTGCCGCGGGCGTATCGGGCGAGGATGCGCTTGAGCCCGTCCTTCCGGCGGACTTTACGCTTGCGCGTGAGCCGCGCATAGGCGTAGCCGGAATGGAGGAGGAAGAAACAGATGCGGAATCCTCCGCCGAAAAGAACACCTCAAAGGATAAAACCGGCGAAGCGTCCTCCACCTCCGCGCCAAGCTCCCTGCCGCTGTTCGCACCGAAGGTTATATACATAACCATAAAGCAGCCCAAGAACGACTATGACGAGCAGCTCATGTGCGCCGCGCTCACGCTCACGCTTACGGGCTACCTTCCCGGCATAAGCGGCATAGTGCTTTACGTTGAAGCGGAGGACGGCACGCGCACAAAGCTTAATGAAGACGTGGACTATCTTACCCGCGACATGTATACCGATATGCTCGGCACGAGCGTAAGCGTGGATTATCCGGACGAGAACGGATCCATGCTGAAGCGGGAGAATAAAATAGTCCCATCAAGCGACGAATATGATTTGACAAAGCGCGTGCTCACGCTTATAGATGCGCAAGGTTCAAGCGGGCTTGGCTTCGCTCCCCTTTCGCGCGATGATGTGGAGCGTGTGTATCTTGCGGACGGCATAGCGGTCATAGAATGGAAGGAAGGCTTTACGGATAAGCTGAAGGAAGCGCTCAGCTATGAATCCGCCGAAAGTGCGGACAGGCTGGAAATGCTTATAATATACAGCTTTGTAAACACGCTTACCGAGCTTCCCTATATAAAAAAGGTTTGGATGAGCGAAGGCGGCGAAAAGCTGGGCATGATAAACCGGATATATCTTGGCAACGCGCTTTTAAGAAGCCCCGGACTTACGGGCAACGAATAAGGATAAACATATGAAAACTAATGCAAAAAGGGTTATAGTAGGCATGTCCGGCGGGGTGGATTCCGCCGTGGCCGCGCTTATATTAAAGCAGCAGGGCTACGATGTGACAGGCGTATTCATGAAAAACTGGGAAGAAACTGACGAGGACGGCGTATGCACCGCAACGGAGGATTATCAGGACGCTATGGCCGTATCCCGAAAGATAGGCATACCGTGCTACGGCGTGAACTTCGCCAAGGAATATAAGGACAGGGTTTTTTCTTATTTTCTTGACGAATATTCAAAGGGCAGAACGCCCAATCCGGACGTATTGTGCAACTGCGAAATAAAGTTCAAGGCGTTTCTTGACCTTGCCATGGCGGCAGGGGCGGACAACCTGGCAACCGGGCATTACGCCCGGCTTGATAAGGCGGCGGACGGCAAGGTTACCCTCCTTCGTGCAAAGGATTTGAACAAGGATCAAACGTATTTTCTTGCCGGTCTTACGCAGGCGCAGCTGAAAAACGCCATGTTCCCCGTTGGCGATATGCTAAAGCCCGAGCTTAGGCGCATAGCCGAAGAAGCGCAGCTGCCCAACGCAAAAAAGAAGGACTCCACGGGCATATGCTTCATAGGTGAGCGCAATTTCAAAAAATTCCTTATGGAATATCTGCCTGCACAGCCGGGCGATACCGTTACGCTGGACGGCAGGATAGTAGGACGGCATGACGGGCTGATGTATTACACCCTTGGTCAGCGCCGCGGCCTTGGCATAGGCGGGCGCAGCGATGGCACCGGCGAAAGCTGGTTCGTAATAGGCAAGGACATGAAGCGCAATCTGCTTATTGTTCAGCAGGGCGAGCATGAAGAGCTCTTCTCCCTTGCGCTTGAGGCGGGGCATATGCACTTCATCGCCGGCGAACCGCCCGCGCCGGAATTTGACTGCACGGCAAAATTCCGCTATCGTCAAAGCGACGTACCCGTACACGTAAGCATCCATGGCGAGGGCTGCCGCATAACGTTCATGCAGCCGGAGCGCGCCGTTACGCCCGGGCAATGGGTTGTGCTGTACGATGGCGAGGTTTGCCTTGGCGGCGGGCCGATAGATTCAACCACGCCCATGAAGGAAATAGTGCTGAAGAACATATGATAGTCATTCATAAGCCAACCATTGATGATTACGCTGCCGTGCGCGCCCTTGTGGCCGAGGTTCATGCGCTGCACCATGCCGCGCGCAGCGATGTTTACGCCGCTGATGCGCACTTTTTGCCGGAGCATTATGCCGCGCTGCTCAGCGATGCAAACGCCTTCCCCATTGCCGCGTATGACGGCGATAAGCTTGTTGGCTTTGCATCCGCATTCATGAAGCCCGCCAATCCAAATCCGGCAATGCTGCCGCACCGCATAGCCTATATTGACGATATATGCGTGCATAGCGACTGCCGTGGAATGGGCATAGGCACGCTGCTGTATAATGAAACAGTCCGCCTTGCAAAGGAGCGCGGCGCAGACATGCTTATGCTCACCGTCTGGGCGTTCAACGAAGGCGCAATGCGGTTCTATAAAAGCCTTGGCATGACGGAGCGGAATATAAATATGGAGATGAGATTGTGAAAGAAATAAAATCCGAAATGCTTAGCCCATCACTCATTTCTGCAATGCTTGAAGCAGAGCAAATTGCAAAAGATCAGTCGATAAGGGGCTATGATGATGTTGAAGAAGCGTTAAATGAACTCAAGCAGTAATTTCAACTATTATAAATGAGTTTGCAACCTTAACCCCGCAGTTTTGATCTGAACCCAAAAAGTTAGACAAAAGAATTAAATCAAGCAACTTTGAGGGCTTGCTTTCTGTGAACAGCAGGAGGTAAGCCCTTTAGCTTAGCTTTGATACGACGGTTATTGTAGTAATCAAGGTACTCGATCAGCTCTGCTTTGAACTGATCCAAAGAGTCAAAGTCTTTCAGATAAAGCAGCTCGCTCTTCAAAAGACCGAAGAAGTTCTCCATCACAGCGTTGTCAAGGCAGTTACCCTTTCTGCTCATGCTCTGCTTGATACCGTGATCATTCAGCAGCTTCTGATAGTGCTTGTGTTGATACTGCCAACCCTGATCGGAGTGGAGGATCGGTTCTGCCCCGCGGGGCAGAACCGACAGCGCCCGCCGCGCCATATCCATCACCATGGACAGAACAGGCCTATCGCTGATCGTGTAGCTCACAATGTCGCTCGAATGGAGATCGAGTATCGGTGACAGATAGAGCTTTTGCCAGAATAGGGAGAACTCCGTGACGTCCGTCACCCACTTCTCGTTCGGCGCCTTCGTGCTGAAATCCCGTTCAAGCAGGTTGGGCGCGACCTTCCCGACTTCTCCCTTGTAGGAGCGATATTTCTTAATGCGCACCGTGCATTTTATCTTTTCTTCATTCATCAATCTCAATACGGTTTTGTGATTGATGACGTAGCCCCGGTTGTGCATCTCCATGGTTATCCTTCGATAACCATACCGCCCTTTGTTCTCGTGGAATATGTCAGTGATCTGTTTCTTTATCTCACTGTATTTATCTTCATCGTTCCTGTGCTTGATGTAGTAATAGTATGTGGAACGGGGAAGCTCTGCTATCTCCAACAGCAGCGACAGCTTGAATTCATGCCTCAATTCCCAGATCACTTGTGCCCTTTGCCTTGGCGTTCCTCTTCCAGAATTAAGGCTCTTAATTTTTTTAGGTAGGCATTCTCCGCTCTCAACCTTTGCAATTCGGCTATCAGATCCTCTTCAACCTCCGGCTTGAGCTGCTTCGTCGGACGGCCTGTGCTCTTGCGGCCTCGCCTATCGACGTACAGCCCTTCCGGGCCTTCTTCGAGATAGATGCGCTCCCATATGGCAACCCGTTTGTGATCTGCTATCTCGAATTGTCTCGCTGCTTCACGATAACTGAGCCCCTCTTTCCGCATGGTCTCTACGACCATCTGTTTGAATTCGCCTGTGTATTTCTTGTTCGGTATCCCTTTTGGCATATAAAATCACCCCACTTGTTAGTATTATACCACATGTCTAACAAATGGGGTGCAGTTCATTTCCCGCGGGGTTTATTTTTTATATCTCATTCTAAATCTTAAAATATTATCGACAGGTCATGTGTGTCACAGGAATAACCTTGCCTTCTCCTCGCTCAGCTTTTCCACCTTGGCGATATATGTGCTTATCTCCTTTGGCGCGGGCACGCGCTCCACGCGACGCGCCGCATCGTATACGCATTTGGTCATTGCTCCCGCCCCGTGGGACATTATGGCGGTGGTATCCTCCATCATGTCTATGTTGTATACGCATTCCGCGCCGGGCTTGGCGTAGCCCACGTTTTCAAGATTGCCGCTCATGTATTTCTGGCGATACATATAATACGGCCGCATGCCGAGCCGCGCCGCGGCTTCGCTTCCCATGTGCACCATTTGCTCTACTTCCTCCGCCTCCGGCATTGGGTACTTTTCCCCTTCCGTAACAAGGCGGCTCGATCGCTTTAATGCAAGCGTATGCACGGTAAGGTTTTCGGGCGAAAGCTTAATTATTTCATCAAGCGTATGCTCCATGTCCGCCGCATGCTCGCCGGGAAGGCCCGCTATAACGTCCATGTTTATATTGTCAAAGCCCATGTCCCGCGCCATGCCGAACGCGGCGATAATATCCGCGCTTTTATGGCTGCGGCCTATCAGTTCAAGCGTTGCGTCGTTCATTGTCTGCGGATTTATGGAAAGCCTGCTCACGCCGTATTTTTTCAGCACATTCAGCTTATCCTTTGTTATCGTGTCCGGCCGGCCCGCCTCAACGGTAAATTCCCCGTCGAACCCCGCGTATGCTTCAAGCGCGTGGGCTATGAGCCCGTCCAGCTCATCCGCACTAAGCACGGTTGGCGTGCCGCCGCCTATGTACATTGCGCGTATTTTGCGGCCCGCCTGCTTCAGTATGGCGGAGCCAAGCGTTATGTCCTTTTTAAGCGCGGCAAGATAGGCCGCCATGTCTGTCTTTTTAGTGCGCACCTGGGAAGCAAAGCTGCAATACAGGCAGCGCGACGCGCAAAACGGTATACCGATGTATATATCCGCGTCCTTTTCAGTTTGGCTGTCAAGAATGGGCTGCTGCACGGCGTTTATGCTCTTTGCCAGGGCAAGCTTTTCTTCGCTCACGTCAAAGTCCTGCCGCATCATCCTTATCGCTTCCGCCTCGCCGTGGCGCATATACAGCTCGCGCATGAGCCGCGTGGGCCGTATGCCCGTAAGCGAGCCCCACGGCGGCATGAAGCCGTATACGTTTGCCATCGCCCTGAACGCCGCTATTTTCACCGCGCGCTTTTCGCGCCGCTTTATTTCAAGCGCGTCCGCCCCTTGCGGTATAACGCAGTCCCATTCATAAACGGCCATGCCTTTGGCTACATTCACCCGTGCGCAGGCATGGCGCTCAGTACCGCCGCCTTCAAGCGTAACGCAAACGTCCGCCGCGGCATTCTCCGCCTCCGTTATTTCCTCTTTTGCCAAAAATAGCCGAAGCTCGTCGGCTATATCGGCTATATACTCGGTTTTGTTCGTGTACAGGCTTATCATTTGTCCTTACCCCAGCGGCGCATAAACGGGTTATGCTCCCGCTCGAACTGCAGCGTGGTCGCGCCCATGTGGCCGGGGTAAACCTCATAATCGCCATCAAGCGTGAAAAGCTGATTGCCTATTGAATCAAGCAGTTCCTTATGATCCCCGCCTGGAAAATCGCTGCGGCCTATGCTGCCATGGAACAGACAGTCGCCGGTGAACACGGCCTTCCTTTCGCCGTCAACAATGGCATAGGATACGCTGCCCTTGGTATGCCCGGGCGTATACAGCACGCGGATGTCAAAACCCGCCTCGTGTATGGTCTCGCCGCCCTTCAGCTTAACGTCCGCATTGCAGGGGGGTATATCTATATGCGCCATTGCGCACAAATTGATGCTTGAGTCCCTAAGGCCCGCTTCGTCGATTTCGTGTATATACACCTTTGCGCCGTACTGCTTTTGAATATCGGCAACGCTTATTATATGATCAAAATGCCCGTGGGTAAGCAGCACAGCCGTTGGCTTTACGCCAAGCTCATCAAGCTTTTTATTCACAAGCTCGGTATCGGAAGGGTCTATTATTATGCACTCGCCCGCATTCTTGCCGTATACAATGTATGTATTCACCCCGACGGGGCCGGTTATAAGGGATGCTATTTCCATGATGTTAAAATGTCCTTTCGCTGTCCAGTAATATTGTTACGGGGCCGTCGTTTATAAGCTGCACCTTCATCTCCGCGCCGAATATGCCCGTTTCAACGTGCACCTTCTCGCTCAGCTTCGCTATCGCCTTTTCATAAAGCGGTATCGCTTTTTCGGGCCGCGCCGCGCGTATAAAGCTTGGGCGCTTGCCGTGCCGCGCGTCTCCGTAAAGCGTGAATTGGCTTACAAGCAGTATCTCCCCGCCCTCATCTATAATGGAACGGTTCATTTTGCCCGCTTCATCTTCAAATATTCTAAGCCCCGTGAGCTTATCGCAAATGTAGTCAAGGTCCTTATCGGCGTCGTTTTCGTCAATGCCTATCAGCACCATGAACCCCTTGCCTATTTTCCCGTTTACCTTTCCGTCTATGGTCACGCTTGCGCTGTCCACGCGCTGCACCACGGCTCTCATATCATTTTACCCCCGTTATGCGTTTATTCTGTATACGTCGTTCACGGTGCGTATTTTGCGCATGCCCTTCATAATGCTGTCAAGCTGCGCCGCGCCGGATACGTTGAACGTAAGCTGCACGGTTACAATATCCTCGGTTGTCTTTGCGTTCATGGCCAGTATGCTTATGTTCAAATTCATCAATAGCTGCGATATTTCCATCAGCAGCCCCGGCCGCTCCCCTGCAATAATGTGTATTGTAACGGGATAGCTGGCCTTTTCCGTGCTCGCCCACTCAACGTCTATAAGCCGCTCTTTGTCCAGCATCAGATCCGTCATGTTCGGGCAATCCGCGCGGTGTATCGATACGCCGCGGCCGCGGGTAATGTAGCCCACTATCTTGTCCCCGGGCAGGGGGCTGCAGCAATGCGCAAAGCGCACCGCCATGTTCGGCTCTCCCTTTACTATAACGCCGTGGTTAGCCGCGGCGTTCTGCACGCGCTGTTCTTCCTTCTGCTCAAGCTTGGCCGCAAGCTGATTCGCCTTTTCTTCCTTGCGGTATTGCTCAATCAGCTTATGCAGCACCTGCCCCGTGGTTATGCCGCCGTAGCCTATTGCGGCGTATATATCCTCAATGTCGTTCATGTTGAACCGCTTGAGGAGATCGTCATAATAGCTTTTCTTTGTCAGCTCGCCAAGCTGCCTGCCCTGCCGCTTTGCAGCCTCGCTCAGCATTTCCTTACCGCGTATAATGTTTTCCTCGCGGTTGGCCTTTTTGAACCATTGGCGTATTTTGGCCTTGGCCTGCTGAGTTTTTACAATCTTCAGCCAGTCGCGGCTGGGCGTTGCGTTGGGCGCGGTTACGATTTCGCAAACGTCGTTATTCTTCAGCTTGTAATCAAGCCTTACTATCGCGCCGTTTACCTTTGCGTGCTGAACATGGTTGCCCACGTTTGAATGGATGCGGTACGCAAAGTCCAGCGGGGTGGAGCCGGTTACAAGGTCTATTATCTGACCGCGCGGCGTAAGCACATATACATAGTCGCTGAAGAAATCCTTGCGTATGCTTTCAACAAATTCCTTTGTTGTATCGGCGTAGTTTTCAAGCTCCAGCGCTTCCCTCAGCCACGCAAGCTTGCTGTCCAATTCGTCCTGATTGGCGCGCCCTTCTTTATACATCCAGTGCGCCGCTATGCCGTATTCGCTCGTGCGGTGCATTTCGTATGTTCTTATCTGCACCTCGAACGGCAAGCCGGTATCGGAAAACAGCGTTGTGTGCAAGGACCTGTACATATTGGTCTTTGGCATGGCTATATAATCCTTGAACCGGCCCGGCACGGGCTTCCATATTGCGTGGATTATGCCCAGCGCGGCATAGCAATCGTTTATCGTGTTCACTATTACGCGCACGGCTATAAGGTCATAAATCTCGGCAAGGCTCCTGTTCTGCCTGAGGAACTTTTTATATATGCTGTATAGATGCTTCGGCCTGCCGTTCACCTGCGCCTGTATGCCGGCGGCGGCAAGCTGCTCCTCTATCGTTTTTATGGCCTTATTGAGCGTAAGCATGCGCTCCCGCCGCTGCGGCTCAATCTGTTTTTCAAGCGCGGCGTATTCCTCCGGCATAAGGTAATGGAAGGCAAGGTCCTCCATTTCGCACTTTATTGCGCCCATGCCGAAGCGGCTTGCGAGCGGCGCGTAAACGTCCAGCACCTCCCGCGCTTTGCGCTGCCGCTTTTCGGGCTTGCAGTATTCAAGCGTGCGCATATTGTGCAGCCTGTCCGTCAGCTTTATTATAACAACGCGAACGTCCTTGGCTATGGCAAGGAACATCTTCCTCAGGTTTTCCGCCTGCGCCTCTTCCTTGCTTATAATGTCGCTTTTGCCGGTTTTGGTCAGCTTGGTTACGCCGTCCACCATCTCCGCAATGTCCGTGCCAAATTCGCGGGCAATATCCCCCACCGTTATCCCGTCGCAGTCCTCCACAACGTCGTGAAGAAGGCCGGCTATAACGGTGTTGGTATCCATGCCCATCTCGAACAGCATTTTGGCCACAGCCAGCGGATGGATTATATACGGTTCGCCGGATTCGCGCTTCTGCGGCAGATGCGCTTTATATGCAAAGTTCATGGCCTTTTTAAGCCGCGCCATATCATCTTCGCTGAACTTTTCCGCGCAGGCCTTTTCAAGCTCGTCCATCAGCATCCTTACTTCCTCGTCGTCTATAAGATGATGCTCGGATGCGTCGACCATTTTGTCTATGTTCACTTCGCTCATACCGTCCAGCCGCATTTCATCGTTGTTATCTATTATCTTTTCATTGCTCATTCCGGCAAACCTCCTTTCCGTATATGCTCGTTCTTTTTATCAGTATACTATGGAAGCCTTAACGTCGTAGCCTTCAAGCGCGGCCGCGCCGTTAAGCTCACTCTTAAGCTCTATTGCGAAGCGAACGGCAACAACCTCACCGCCCATCTGCTCAATAAGCTTTATCGCCGCAAGCGCCGTGCCGCCGGTCGCCAGCAGATCGTCCACAACCACTACCTTCTGTCCCTTTTGAATGGCGTCGGTATGTATTTCCAGCGAATCCGTGCCGTATTCAAGGGAATATTCATAGCTCACCGTTTCGCAGGGGAGCTTACCGGGCTTCCTCGCCGGCACAAAGCCCGCGCCCAGTGCGTAAGCAAGTGCGCTGCCCATTATGAAGCCGCGCGCCTCCGGCCCGACCACCACGTCCACATGCTTGTCCTTCAGCTCTTCAGCCATATCGCTTATAAGCTGATGGAACGCCTCGGGGTTCTTAAAAAGCGTGGTAACATCGCGGAAAAGTATTCCGGGTTTTGGGAAATCGGGTATGGTGCGAATGGTATCTTCAAGCTTCATGGTTTGCCTCCTCGTATAGTTGCAAGTACATATCGTTCATCTCCCTTAGGGAGTTAAGCGCAAAAAAAGTCCGGCTTTCCTCAAGCGAGCGCTTGGGCGGGTCCTTTTCAACCCGTATGCCGCCGCTGCCCTTTGTAACAAAGCCCAGTTCATAGAACACGTCCGCCGCCAGCGCGCAATGGCACCGCGGGGCGTTGGTTGCGGCGCATAGCGCATCCGCCATGGCGTTTATGTTATAAAACTTACCAACCGTGCAGCGCAGCGCCTTATACAGCGCAATGAAATCCGCCCTGTCCCGCGGTATGCCGGCTATCAGTTCTTCCGTCTCCGCCGCGTTCGGTTTGGCTGCATAAAGCGCAGCATCCCCGTTCGTTTGGCGCAGTGCGCCGGGTATGCCGCTGCTTGTTGCGGTATCGAAAACTATTATATTTTTGTAGCGGCTTATGTCCATGTCCGCAATATTCGGCGCAAGCACCGCCGCGTTATATGCGCATATGCTTTTCGCGTTGCTGCCGAAGCTTACGTCCATCCGGTTCCAAATGCCGCGCGCTTTAAGCAGTGCGCACAGCCGCTTTGCTCCCGCCGCCGTGAAGCAGAGCGCTATGGTGTCCATCGCGCTTGCGTCAACAAGCTCAATAAGCTTTTCCTCCGTGTCCGCAAACGCAAGTCCGCTTACGGCACGGGTATTATTATACAAAACATTTTTGCATATTGCATCAACAAATTTGCCCTTTTGCCTGTCTATCCACGCATTTACGTCGTTAGGCTCGGCACAGCGCAGATTTTTTATATTAAGCTGCAATTCGCTCCGCCCCATGAACGTGTTTATGTTCGGGGTATACACGGCGTCGCACCTGTCCATATCCAGCATATTTCTGAATTCCGCGCCGGAATTGAAATACACGGCGTTTATATATTGCTCGTCCCGCGTAACGTGGCAGCGCATATGCTTTCCTTCGCACCCTATGCGTTCCATGTTGGCAAGCCTTACCCCGCAGCTGAGCACCACCGGCTGCGGGTTGCCTGCGCCGAAGGGCTCCAGCATGCTCAGCTCCTCCGCAAAGCGCTTCGTGATGCCGCCCAGCTCCATTTCAAAATCATACTGCGCGCTGGGTATAAACTTCTCCTCAGGCTCGTTATGCCAAAGGTAATCGTCCATCGCCGCGCGGAATTCGTCTATGTCCTTTTGCTGCATGGTAAGTCCCGCGGCATACGCATGCCCGCCGAAGCGGGAAAAGAACCTTTCGCAGGATGAAAGCGCATCGTGAATATTCACTCCGCTTATGCTGCGGCACGATCCCGTGACCGTATCTTTACCGCTCAGCAGCACCGTGGGCCTATAAAACCGCTCCGCTATCCTTGCCGCTGCAATGCCTATAACGCCCGCGTTCCAGTCCTCCCCGTGCAGCACTATGCAGCGCCGCTTGGTCAGGTCCTCATTGGCAAGCTTTTCGCAGGCGGCGTTGAATATTCCGCTTTCCTCCGCCTTGCGCTTGGAATTAAGCTCGTCAAGCCTTGCCGCCAGCTTCGCCGCGCTCTCCCGCTCGGTCTCCATAAGCAGGCTCACCGCCGCATCCGCTTCTTCTATGCGGCTTGCCGCATTCAGCCGCGGCGCTATTCTGAAGCCGAAATCGCCCGCGCTTACGTCCTGCAATTTTGTTTGGGACACGGAACAGAGCGCCTTTATCCCCTCCGGGCATTTGCCGCGGCGTATATCCTTAACCGCAAGCGCGGCGAACACGCGGTTTTCCCCCGTGAGCGGCACAATATCCGCAACCGTTGCAATGCCCGCAAGCGGTATATATTCCCTTGCCGCTTCGCGGCCGAGCAAGGCCTCCGCCACTTTACAGGCAAGCCCCGCGCCGCATATATGCCGGTTCGGGTATTCGTCCGTATTGCCGCAAAGTATCAGCGCTTCGCATTTGGGCAGCGTGTCACCCGGGATATGATGGTCGGTAACTATAACCTCCATGCCAAGCTCGTAGCAGCGCTCCGTTTCCGCCGCGGACTTAACGCCGTTATCAACCGTTATTATAAGATTCGCGCCCATGTTGAAAAGCTGCTCCGCGCTTTTCATGGTCATGCCGTAGCCGTCCTCATGCCGCGAAGGTATCATGTATTCCGCATTCGCGCCAAGCCGCCTGAGGCAGCTTAGCATTATTGCCGTCGCGCACACGCCGTCGGCATCATAGTCGCCGAACACCACTATTTTTTCGCCAAGATCTATCGCTTTTCTTATGCGCGATACGGCCTTATCCATATCCTTCAAAAGATATGCGTTCTCCAGCGCGCTTTCGGAAGGGTTAAGGAAATTCGCGGCCTCGTCGCAGTCCGCAATTCCCCTGGACAGCAGCAGTTCCGCCGTCCGCGGGCTGATGCACAGCTCTTCCGCCATTTCGCGCACGCGCTCACGCGGCTGCTCCTGCGCCTTGCATACCAGCCTAAGCATTGTCCCGTCCTCCTTCCTTGGCAATAAGCTACGGTTATGTACCGCAGTGTTTACAACTGTTTAATTATACCATAAAACAGCTTATCTACATAGAAAAACTTGATGTCTGCGCCGCATTTATTGCTTTCAGTGCGCCGCCGCCCGCGTTACCATTGCGCACAGCATACCCGAAAGCAGGCCTATGCCCATATCGCTGAGCATTGCCATATTCAGCGCAAAGCTGCCGCTTAATATCGAAAACACGGCATAGGCAAGCATTGCGTAAATTAGCCCCGCCGCCCCGCCGAAAAGCCACGCGCGGCTGCCGCAGCCCCTTTGCGCAAAAAAGCCCGCCGCCGCTGCGCCTATAACCTTTATTGCCGCATTAACAATCGGTATCAGTTCCACGCCGACCACCTGTTTCCACATCAGCGCCGCAAAAATAACTATCAGCGTAACGCTCACCACGCATCCTATAAACGCCGCCTTCAGCAGCGTGAACACAGCGGGCGCGTTTGCCGCCTTTCCCCTTGCCATATAATGTCACCTCCCAAGCCTATGTGCTTATCATTATTCACTTTTATGCGCCCATATGATAAGATATAGCAAACCGCTTACAAAGGAGACTGCACATATGGATTTTCTGGAACTGGCTGCAAAGCGTTATTCCGTAAGGAAGTTTAAGGAAGAGAAGGTTCGCCGGGAGGATCTTGATAAAATACTGAAGGCCGGCATGCTCGCCCCCACGGCGCATAACGACCAGCCGCAGCGCATTTTGGTCATAAACAGCGACGAAGCGCTTGAAAAGCTGAAAAAATGCACGGCGTGCCATTTCAACGCGCCCACGGCCCTGCTTATTTGCAGCGACAAGGACGCCTGCTGGACGCGCAAGTACGACGGCAAAAAGAGTTACGACATAGACGCGGCAATCGTCACCACGCACATGATGCTGGAGGCTGCAAGCATAGGCGTGGGCACGACATGGGTAATGCATTTCCGCCCGCAGGTGGTACGCGAGGAATTCGCCCTGCCCGATAATTACGAAGCCTCCGCCATGCTTATGATGGGCTATCCCGCGCCCGATGCCGAGCCTTACCCCGGCCATTTTGAGTTTAAGGACGAAAAAGAGCTTGTGTTTTATAACGAGTTTTAATTGTGCTGTTGCAAAAATAATCTAAAACGTATATAATAAACATACAAGAGCACCTGCCGATGACGGTTGGTCAATCGTATTAGTTAGAGGTAACCGTTACTTTCGACCGCGACGGTTACTTCTTTTTTTCTTATTCATGCGATCAATGATCGACAGGAAGAACCTTAGAAGCGCTATGACAAGCATGCAAAAGGCAAAAAAATCCGCCCATGTCATCATAGCAATCACCCCCTTCCCCCGATATTCTTGATATCCAAGTTAAGGTGTGACCAACCGCCACCGCACTGGCAGGTGCTGTGTTTATTATATTGTCGATTTATGTCGCATGTCAATACGAGATATTGCTTATATTTTCCGTTTCTCCGCCCTTAACCCCAGCTCCGTGGCCTGCTTTTCGGGATAGCGGGAATAATAGCTCACCCCGCGCGCGGCATACTCCTGCCTGTGTCTGCCGTAATGCCTGCACCAAATGAAGCTTGGCGCGCCTACCATGATAAGATACAGCGGCCCCAGCAGCAGCGATTGGAGCGTATGCCCGTATTCGTGCGATGCTATCTCCCGCGCGCGCTCGCGGCTCGTGTCCTTATGCGTGCCGACGAATATGAACATGCCGAGCGACACGCAGCAAAGCCAGCGCATGTACTTAGGCGCGGAGTCGATATCGTATTCCGTAAGCACGGCGCAGCGATAAAAGCAATGCTTCTGCCTACCGAGCAAAAGCATTGCAATAAGCCCCAGCAGGCTTTGCACCGCGCCCCATGTGCATTGGATGAATATGTAGGCTATGCGTTTGAGTTTCATATTCTCCCGTTTTTAGTATTGTGCCGCGCAGGAAAGCAGCACCGCCGTGCAGCCTATGGCGTATACTGCCGTATGCGCATACCACCACTTGCCATGCTCCGCCTTACCGAACTGTATCATGCTCTTGGCTATCGCTATAAATGCGGGAATCATGCACAGCAGCCCCACTACTATCACCATTGCCATGCCGTGGTCATGCGTTGACACCTTCAAAAACAGATGGCATGTAAGCAGTATGCCGACTTCGGCAAAAAGCAATGCTATATGCTTAACGTGGGGAGGTACATCCATCAGTATTGCTTTATAAAGCTGCGGTTGGTGTATCTGCCGCCTTATGCCAATGGCTATCCACATAAGAATAAGGTCACATAGAAGCGGAATTAAAAATACCATGGTTACCCTCCCTGAAATGTTTATTTGATATACAAAGAGTACCATATATTCCCGCTTAGCGCAACAATTCACCTGTTTTCCTTGGTATATGGCTTGCGTTTATGCCGGTTATATGGTATTGTGGCAATATTGAATCAAGTTTTATAGGGTGCATCACATGAAAAAGCTTATAAACGCACTTTCGCAGAAAAGGGAAGTTTTTGCAACGGACGTTGTTTCCGTACAGTTTGCGCTGCTGACGCTCCCCTACATATGCTTATCGGCATCACTCCCTGACGACAGTTGCTGGCCCCATTGGGCAAGAGTTGGAGCGCTTACAATTCTGCTTGTGCTTCAGCTTATACCCATAGTCGTTTCGCTGCGCGATGCGTTCGGCAAATGGCCCGAATATCGCACGCCCGAGGAAACGGCGCAATGCAAGTTACGTCAACACACGGCATGGAAGCAGATAGCGTGGCACATGCTCTCAAGCGTTATTCTGATAGTAATCTTATATTGCCAATTTAACGTCCACTCTCCGTTCTTCGGTTTCTGACAAATAAAGATATAACGCAAAACCGGCAGCCCTTACGAGCCGCCGGTTTATTATGCCGTTAGGTGAAGCTTACTGCTTCTTGGCCTTCTGCGCCTTGATAGCCTCGGTCAGCATCGGGGTAACCTTGAACAGGTCGCCGCAAATACCGTAGTCGGCAATCTCGAATATGGGCGCGGATTCGTTGGTGTTCACGGCAATTATGCACTCGGAATCCTGCATGCCGGCCTTGTGCTGTATCGCGCCGGAAATGCCCAGGGCGATGTACACCTTCGGGTGAACGGTCTTGCCGGTCTGGCCAACCTGATGGTCGGCAGAGAGCCAGCCGTTGTCTATTACCGCGCGGCTGCCGCCGACAACGCCGCCCAGAGCCTCGGCCAGATCCTCGGCCAGCTTGATGCCCTGCTCAACGTTCTTGCTTATGCCGCGGCCGACGGAAACTATGAAGTCCGCACCAACAAGGTCAACTATCTTCTTGGCAGCCTTAACGACTTCCACAACCTCGGTATGCACATCCTCCGCGGTCAGCTTGACCTCGGGACGGACGATTTCCACCGCGTCGGCCTTTGCCCGGTCGAACTCAGCCCTGCGCATAACGCCGGGGCGCACGGTTGCCATAGCGGGACGGAAACGGGGGCATATGATGGTTGCCATAAGGTGACCGCCGAACGCCGGACGGGTCATCTTCAGGTTGCGGTCCTCCATATCGAACTTCATGTTGTCGATATCAAGGGTGGAGCTGGTGCGCAGGAAGTCAAGGTACTTGGGTACATCAACGTCCAGATGCGTGCAGTCCGCGCAAAGACCGGTGTGCAGCCTTGCCGCGCAGCGGGGGCCAAGGTCGCGGCCGATGGTGCTTGCGCCGATAAGGAATACCTCGGGCTTTAGCTCCTCTATCGCATCGCATATCACCTTGGCGTAAGCATCGGTGGTGTAATATTTAAGAAGCGGGGATTCGCAAAGGACTATCTTGTCCGCGCCGTAGCCGGCAAGCTCCTTGCAAAGGCCCTCTACATTGTCGCCAAGCAGCAGACCGCAGAGCTTAACGCCCAGCTCGTCCGCAAGCTTACGGCCTTCCGAGATAAGCTCGAAATCGGTGGGCATCAGTTTGCCTTCGCGCTGCTCGCAGAATACCCAAACGTCCTTAAAGGCGGCTAAATCCATGCTGTTGTAAGCCATGTGTGTTCTCCTTTCTCCTTAGATAATGTGCTTGGCGGCAAGCGTTTCGGCAAGGCCTTCGCAGGTGGCCTTGTCGGCGCCTTCAAGCATCTGGCCAACACCCTTCGGAGGAGGAGTGAAGGACTTAAATATGTTGGTGGGGGAACCCTTGAGGCCTATGGTGGTCAGGTCGATCAGGGGATCATCCTTCAGGGTATTGAAATCGAACACGGCGATGGGCTTCTTGAAGCTTTCGTACACGCCGCCAACGCTCATGTAGCGGGGTTCGTTCAGTTCCTTTATGCAGGTGATGAGGCAGGGAGTCTGCACCTTAACGGTCATGTAGCCATCCTCCAGCATGCGCTGAACGGTAACGGTGTCGCCTTCCTTCTCTATCTTAGCGGCATAGGTGACCTGGGGCAGATGCAGCTTTTCGGCGATCTGGGGGCCAACCTGCGCGGTGTCGCCGTCGATAGCCTGGCGGCCGCACATTACTATGTCGTCCTTCTCTATGCCCAGGTGGTTGATGCCCGCGGCAATTATCTGGCTGGTGGCGTAGGTGTCGCTGCCGCCGAATTCACGGCCGCTTATCAGCACGCCTTCGTCCGCGCCCATGGCCAGCAGCTCACGCAGCATGCCCATCGCCGGCGGGGGACCCATGGAAACAACAACAACCTTGCAGCCGGTCTCGTCCTTCAACTTGAGGGCGGCTTCAACGGCGTTCATGTCGTCCGGGTTGGTTATGGTCTGCATGGAGGCACGGTTCAGCGTGCCGTCCGGATTGACGGCAACCTTACCGGAAGTATCGGGAACCTGTTTTACACATACTATAACTTTCATGTCTGCCTCCTTACTTCACGCCCAGGTTAGCCGCGATGACCATGCGCTGGACTTCGCTGGTGCCTTCGTATATCTCGGTTATCTTCGCATCGCGCATCATGCGCTCCACGGGATATTCGCGGGTGTAGCCGTATCCGCCGTAAAGCTGAACGGCTCTGCGGGTAACGTCGCTGGCGGCTTCGGCTGCGAACAGCTTGGCCATTGCGGCGTCGGCAGAGTAGCTTTCGCCCTTCTTGCCCGCCATTTCGGCCTCAACATAGGCCTGCTTCTTGCACGCGGCGGAATATACCAAAAACTGCGCGGCCTTCATGCGGGTATGCATATCGGCAAGCTGGAACTGAGTGTTCTGCATCTGGGAAAGACGCTTGCCGAACTGCTTGCGCTCCTGCACATACTTTATGGTTTCCTCCACGGCGCCTTCGCCTATGCCCAGCGCCTGGCTGGCGATACCTATACGGCCGCCGTCGAGCGTTTTCATGGCTATGGCAAAGCCCTTGCCTTCCTTGCCCAGCAGGTTTTCCTTGGGAACTATGCAGTTTTCCATTATCAGTTCGCAGGTGGCGCTGCCGCGGATACCCATCTTCTTCTCCTTCTTACCAACGGAGAAGCCGGGGAAGTCCTTTTCAACTATAAAGGCGGAAATGCCCTTGGTGCCGGCGGCCTTGTCGGTCATGGCGAATATGATATAAACGCTTGCATAACCGGCATTGGTTATGAATATCTTGGTGCCGTTGAGCACATAGTGGTCGCCCTCAAGCACGGCGGTGGTCTGCTGACCGGCGGCGTCTGTACCGGCGCCGGGTTCGGTAAGGCCAAACGCGCCTATCTTCTCGCCGCTGAGCAGGGCGGGCAGATACTTCATCTTCTGCTCCTCGGTGCCGTTCTCGAATATGGGGGCGCAGCACAGTGAGGTATGCGCGGAAACTATAACGCCGGTGGTGGCGCAGCATTTGCTCAGTTCCTCAACAGCCATTGCGTAAGCCAGAATGTCTCCGCCGGCTCCGCCGTACTTGGTGGGGAACGGAATGCCCATGAAACCGTAGCGAGCAAGCTTCTTAACGGTTTCCATCGGGAAGCGTTCTTCCTCGTCTACCTCTTCCGCAAGGGGCTTCACTTCGTTTTCAGCGAACTTGCGGTACAAATCCCGAAGCATCAGATGCTCCTGTGACAGGTTGAAATCCATCTTTCTCTCCTTCTTTTAAGTGTATAATAAAGAAACTATTTTGTATAATCGTATATCCCGCGCCCCGTTTTGCGGCCCATAAGCCCCGCGCGCACAAGCTGCCTCAGCTTTATATGCGCCCTGTACTTACTGTCGCACGTTTCGGTATAAAGCGTATCCATTATGAACAGGCACACGTCAAGCCCGATCATATCCGCAAGCGCAAGCGGGCCCATGGGATGGTTGCAGCCAAGCTTCATGGCCGTGTCTATATCCTCTTTGCTCGCTATGCCTTCGGCCCAAAGGCCGATAGCTTCGTTTATCATGGGTATCAGCAGCCTGTTCACCACGAAGCCGGGGCATTCATTCACCTCAACGGGGGTCTTGCCCGCCGCCTCCGCCAAAGCGCGCGCTTCCGCGTACACTTCGTCGCTTGTGAACACGCCCCTTATCAGCTCCGTAAGCTTCATAACGGTTGCAGGGTTGAAGAAATGCATACCCACCACCCTCTCAGGGTGCTTGGTAGCGGATGCGATATCGGTTATGGATATGGAGCTTGTGTTGCTGGCAAGTATTGCGTCCGTGCGGCAAATATCGTCCAGCTGGGCGAATATCTGCTTCTTTATGTCCGCGCGCTCAACAGCCGCCTCAACCACCAAATCGGCATCCTTACAGTCCCCCAACTCGGTGGTGAAGCTCATGCGCGAAAGTATCGCGCTGCGCTCCTCGCCGCTCATTTTGCCCTTGTCCACTCTTTTTTCAAGGGAAGCTTCAAGCCTTGCCTTCGCGGCGGAAATGATATTGTTGTTGATGTCCCGCACTATAACGGCCGCGCCCGCGGCTGCGAACGCCGTCGCTATGTCCAGCCCCATCGTACCTGCGCCTATTACGGCAATCCTTTCATCCATCATCGTTCATCATTCTCCTTTGAACTCCGCCTTTGGCCGCTTCGCAAGGAAGGCGGTCATGGCGTTGAGCTGATCCTCGGTCTCGAAGCACTCGCCAAACACCTGCGCTTCGTAATCCAGGTCGTTTTCCAGGAATCTATCCACCCTGCGGCTCATGGCAACCTTGCAGTAATGCACGGCAAGCGGCGCGTTGTTGGCAATGGTCTCGGCCATTTCCATTGCGCCGTCCATAAGCTCCGCGTCCGGATATACCCTGTTCACCAGCCGCATCCTCAGCGCGTCCTCAGCGCCGACGGGTCTCCCCGTAAGCGTAAGCGTCATGGCGTTGGATGTTCCCACCACGCGCGGAAGCCTTTGTGTCCCTCCGAAACCAGGGGTGATACCAAGTCCAACTTCAGGTTGACCGAACTTGGCAGTTTCGGAGCAAAGCCTTATGTCGCAGCACAGTGCAAGCTCCAGCCCGCCGCCCAGGGCGTAGCCATGGATAGCAGCTATAACAGGTATATACAGATCATCTATGCGCTTGAAGGCGCGGTGCCCCGCGTCGGCAAAGGCCTTGGCCTCCGCCCGGCTCAAGCCAACCATTTCCCCTATGTCCGCGCCCGCGCCGAAGGCCTTGCCTTCGCCGCTGATTATGAGCACCCGCACTTCCGGGTCCCGTTCAACCTTTGCCGCCGCCATCTCTATTTCATTCAGCATGGCGGTATTCAGCGCGTTCAGCGCCTTGGGGCGGTTCAGTTTAAGCAGCGCGATATGCCCGCGCTTTTCAAGCTTTACAAATTCCATTCTTATTTGCCCATCCCGCGCTTGACCATTTCGGTAACGGCGAAGCTGGCAACGTCGTCGGCATACTTGCCCGCGCCGAAGCCCGCATCGTAGCCCAGTTCCTTGGCAAGCTCATGAGTTATACGCGGACCGCCGCAGCAGACAACGAACTTGTCGCGCAGGCCTTCCGCCTCAAGCAGCTCTATCAGGTTGGTCAGGTTCTGGATATGAACATCCTTCTGGGTAACGGTCTGGGAGACCAGCAGCACGTCGGCCTTCAGCTCCAATGCCTTCTTTATGAAGTCCTCATTGGGGACCTGGGAACCGAGGTTGTAGGCCTCTATCATTTCATAGCGCTCAAGTCCGTAATGGCCTGCGAAGCCCTTGCGGTTCATTATAGCGTCTATGCCAACGGTGTGCGCGTCGGTACCGGTAGATGCGCCGACCATCACAACCTTGCGGCCGATATGCTCGCGGATATATTCGTTGGTCTCTTCCATGCTCATCACGTCGGATTCAACGGTTATAACATGGATGTCTTCATAGTTTATGGTATGTACGCAGCTGCCGTAGACAACATAGAACGTGAACTCCTTGTCCAGCGGCATATGCCATGCCACGTTGGGTTCTTCAAGGCCCATCTTCTTGGCTATCTGGCGGGCAGCTTCTTCACCGCGCTCATCATCCTTAACGGGCAGGGTAAAGCTGGTCTGCACCTTACCATCGTTCATCGTGTCGCCATAGGGCTTCAGCTTGGTAAGGTCCAGCGTGGTATCGAAGTCTATTTTATGGGTATTGTACAGTCCGCTGCTCATTCTGCAACCCTACCTTTCATGGCCTCAATAAAGGGATTGAAGTACTTATCGTCCTTTACCACAACGCCCGCAAGGCCCTTGCCGCCGTCCTTAGGACGCTTTACGTCGGCAAATATGCCCTTTTCGATGGTGGTGAACAGGCCAAGCTTTTCTATCTCAACAAGAAGGTCGGCAGCCTTGGTCAGCACTTCGTTGGCGCGGGTCTGGATTATGCCGCCCTCTTTATAGGTCAGCTCGTCGCCCAGATCCTTCATGGTGCGGAAAATATACTGCGCGTTTTCAATGGAAAGGGCGCGGTCGCTCATAAAGGGGGTATGTATGGCCTCGGTAAGCATACCGAGAAGGTGCAGCTTCTGGCCGGTCAGTATGGTGACCATGTTGAAGAGCGCGTCCTGTATATGGCCGCGGAAAATGTTGCCGGTCATGAACTTTGTAGGCGGCATGTACTTAAGCGGCGCATTGGGGAATATTTCGCGCGCCATCTGCGCCTGGGCAAGTTCAAGCAGGAATGTATCTTCCACGGAGGGATCCATTTCAAACGCATGGCCAAGGCCCATCTGCTCTTCCCTCATGCCGGCTTCCCTTGCGAAGGCTTCGTTTATGAACTGGGACGCGAGCACGGTGTGCGCGGCAACGATAGCGTCGTCGGTGGTCAGATAGTTATCCTCGCCCGTATTGATTATAACGCCGGCATAGCCGTTTATAACGCGGGAGAAGTACTGGTCAACTATGGTGCGCTGCATGTTTATATCGCGGAACAGTATGCCGTAGAGCGCGTCGTTAAGCATAACGTCCAGCCTTTCAAGCGCGCCCATGGCGGCTATTTCAGGCATGCACAGGCCGGAGCAGTAGTTGCAAAGGCGGATGTAGCGGTGCTGTTCTTCGCCCACTTCGTCAAGCGCGGCGCGCATCAGGCGGAAATTCTCCTGGGTGGCGTAGGTGCCGCCAAAGCCCTCGGTGGTCGCGCCGTAGGGCACGTAGTCCAGCAGGCTCTGTCCGGTGGTACGGATAACGGCTATTATGTCCGCGCCCTGCTTGGCGGCGGCCTTAGCCTGGGTTATATCTTCATATATGTTGCCGGTAGCGACTATGATATAAAGGTAGGGGCCTTCCTTGTCGCCGAAGCAGCTAAGGTATTCGTTGCGGTTCCTTACGTTTTCGTTTATGCGCGTAATGGTCTTTTCCACAACGGGATTTATGGCTGCGCGTATATCGGCGTCGCTATGGGCGGGCAGCTTGCTCATGTCAAGCTCGCCGCGGTCTATTGCCTCCGCAACGCCCTGCGGGTCAAGCCCGGTTTCTACCATTGCGTTGCCAATGTACCATGCCGCGCCTACGGGCAGTATGGAATTGGCCATAAGATGATCGACCACCACGTTGGGCATGGGAACGTCCATCTCGTTCACGCCGTCTATACCCAGCAGGCGGCAAACCGCGCGCTCCACGGTGACCGTGGTGTGCTGGTCGATAAAATCCTGCGTATCCTTGGCTATGTTCGCCGCGGATTGGCGGGCCCTATCGACCAATTCGCCATTCAAATTGAGTTTGCTTTGCATTGATTTACCTCCCGATAAGTCAAAACCCTGCGGAAGGGGCTTAACCCTTCCGCAAAGCAATGGGTCAAGTTTGATTATTTGTTCTCGTTCTTCTGCCTGTCGGCGTAACGATCCTTACGGAGCAGCTTGGTGGGTTCAAGATACTTCTGCTCAACGCCCTGTGCAAGGCCGGCAACACCGGTCAGCGGGGCAACCTTGCGCTTGCCTTCGCAAACGTCGCAATGGCACTCGTTCTTGTAAACCTCGGGCTCGGTATAGGTGGTGATAACGCCTTCAAAGTTGCGCAGTATTACCTTGCGCGGGGTCTGGCTTATCACATAGTTGGGCATAACGGGGGTCTTGCCGCCGCCGCCGGGGGCGTCCACCACGAAGGTGGGGATGCAGTAGCCGCTGGTATGGCCGCGCAGGGCTTCCATTATTTCGATACCCTTGGAAACGGGGGTACGGAAGTGGCTCAGGCCCAGGGACGGGTCGCAGGCGTAAATGTAGTAAGGACGGACGCGGATGCGAACAAGCTCGTTGACCAGCTTCTTCATTACATGCACGCAGTCGTTCACGCCGGCGAGCAGAACGCTCTGGTTACCGAGGGGGATACCGGCGTTAGCCAGCATGGCGCAGGCCTTGGCGGATTCTTCGGTGATTTCGTTGGGATGGTTGAAGTGGGTGTTGAGCCACACGGGATGATACTTGCTGAGTACCTCGCAAAGATGCGGGGTGATCCTCTGCGGCATAACAACGGGGGTACGGGAGCCGAGGCGCACTATCTCAACATGAGGTATCTTGCGCAGCTCGCCGATGATGTAATCGAGCATATCGTCGCTTACCATCAGGCAGTCGCCGCCGCTGAGCAGAACGTCGCGCACTTCGGGATGATGGCGCACATAGTCGATGCAGGTGTCTATCTGGTTCTTGGCCACTTCGCAGTCATGCTGGCCGGCGAAACGGCGGCGCGTGCAGTGACGGCAATACATGCTGCACTGGTCGGTGATGAGCAGCAGCACGCGGTCGGGATACCTGTGGGTCAGACCCGGGCAGGGGGAGTCGATATCCTCGTGCAGAGGATCGGCGTCTTCATAGGGAGCGAACTCAAGCTCATGCTCGGTAGGTATGGCCTGCTTACGGATGGGGTCGTAGGGATCGTTAAGATCGATAAGGGAAAGGTAATACGGGGTGATGGCCATGCGCAGCCTGCCCAGCGTAGCCTTTATGCCTTCTTCTTCTTCTTCGGTAAGGGTGATGTACTTCTTAAGGTCCTCAAGAGTTTCTATGCGGTTCTCTACCTGCCATTTCCAATCGTTCCACTGTTCATCGGGCACGTTCAGGAACAGGCCGTTTTCCCTGCTTTTCCTCATTTGGGTTCTCCTTTACTTTTTATTTTGGTAATATAAGGTATTAACTCGTTGATGCTACGAGGGGCCCACGGACATCCGCAGGCCCTTTTTCGCATTAAACTATGCTGTTATTAGCAATACTTCTCGTCGAACAGCTTGCGGAGCTTGGGGTTCTCGCGCAGCACGTTCAGGGTGATTTCGGCATGGTTCTTGGTGTAGCCGTTGCCGACGATCATGGTGACGTCCTTGCCTACGCCCTCGGCGCCCAGAGCCGCCTTGGTGAAGCTGGTGGCCATGGAGAAGAAGTATACCAGACCGTCGTCACGGACGGGCAGTATGGCGCTCATCTCGCAGTTTTCGATGTTTACGCAGCAGATGGACAGGTCGTATTCCTTGCCATCGTTGGCGGCCAGCGCATTGTCAAGCACGGCGACGGGCTCGGTAGCGGAGGCGACGATGACCTTGTGATATACGCCAAGATCCATCAGAGCATCAACCTGCTTGGGGTTGCGGACTACGCCGACTACGTTACCGTTCGTGCCGACCTTCTTCATGGCTTCGTAGCCGCAAAGAACGCCGGACTTGCCGTTGGCGCCAAGGATAAGGACGCTGTCGCCTTCCTTGGGGAGCTTGCGGGCCTGGGCGGGAGCGCCGGCCACGTCGAGGGCTGCCAGAGCGAGGGGTTCGCTCATGTCTTCGGGGAGCTTGGCATAGATGCCGCTCTCGAACAGTATGGCTTTGCCTTCGATATCAACGCGGTCGATGTCCTTATGGATGGCCTTGATCTTGTCGATGCGCAGCGGAGTCATGGACAGGGAGACCAGGGAAGCGATCTTGTCGCCAACCTTCAGGTCGCGGTCCTTGAGATCTTCGCCGATGTAGCAAACCTTACCGATGAACATGCCGCCGGAACCGGTTACGGGGTTCTGCTGCTTGCCGCGCTCGGCAACTATGCCAAGGATCATTTCGCCGATCTTCTTCTCGTCGCCGCCGCAGGCTTCGGAAATCTGGGTGAAGGAAGCGGAGTCGATGTTCAGGGAGATGACGTCGCACATGATCTCGTTGGAATAGAGCTTAGTCATGTCGTTGTCAATTTTGTAAGCCGCCTGGGTCAGAACGCCCTGGGGCTCGATTACGCGATGGATACCGTACTTGTTGCCTTTCATTGCCATTGTAGTTTTTCCTCCTGATATATAATGTTTGTATTGTTGACCCCAAACGGGGTCTTGTTTAATTACTTAAGGGGCTTGAGGGAAAGGATCTCCCTGGCCTCTGCGGGGGAAGCGATGCCGCGGCCCAGTTCGTTGGCCAGGCGGACTACCTTCTCCACCAGTTCGCCGTTGCTCTTTGCAAGCACGCCGCGGCTCAGGTACAGATTGTCCTCAAAGCCTACGCGCACGTTGCCGCCCATGACTATTGCGGGCGCGGCAAGGGTGAAAGCGTTGCGGCCTACGCCGGTGGCGGTCCAGGTGGAGCCTGCGGGTATGCCGTTTACCAGCCATGCAAGGTTCTGCACGGTGGCGGGGGTGCAGCCGGGTACGCCCAGCACGAAGTTGAACTGCATGGGTGCGCCGGGGACTTCGCCCTTCTTGGCCATGGTCAGAATGGTGTCCAGATGGCCCATTTCGAAGCACTCGTATTCGGGCTTTATGCCGTTTTCGATCATGCGCTTGCCGAAGGCACGCATGGTAGGCATGGTGTTATCGAATATTTCGTCGCCGAAGTTGCAGGTGCCGCAGTCAAGCGTTGCCATTTCGGGGAACAGCTCGGTGGGCTGCAGGCGCTCCTCGGGCTTCATGCCGGTGGCGCCGCCGGTGGAGGGGATCATTATAACGTCGGGCAGCTCGGCGCGTATGGCGTCCATAACTACGCGGAAGCGCTCCCTGTCCTGTGTGGGGGTGCCGTCGTCCTCGCGCACGTGCACGTGGATTATGGCAGCGCCGGCATTATAGGCGCTCTTAGCCTCGCGCACCATTTCCTCTACGGTGTAAGGTACGTTGGGATTCTGCTTCTTGGTAACTTCTGCGCCGCAGATGGCGGCGGTGATTATAAGCTTCTCCATCAGTATCTCCTTTCCTGATTATCGCTTAATTATTTGCCTTGTCAAACGAGCCTATAGCTTATTTATGCTCTATGCGCTGGCAATCCTTGGGGGTAACGCAGGTGCCGTGCGCGCGGCATACAACGATGGGCTCCTCAAGAAACTCGGCAGCGGAAGCGCTGATGTCTGTACGGGAGCGGATGACCTTGCGGGCTTCGAAGGTCATGGTGCGGCTGGTGTTGCCTACGCGCTCTATTTCGCCAACGGCCTCAATATAGTCGCCGGCGTATACGGGGGCAAGGAACTCCACCTTGTCATACGCGCAGAACAGACCCTCGTCGCCGTCGTAACGGATAAGCAGTTCGGTCGCAACGTCGCCGAACAGATGCAGCATGTGCGCTCCGTCTACGAGATTTCCGCCGTAATGTGCATCCTCAGCACCCATCCTGAGCCTGATAGTCGATTTGATAGCCATAGTTAGTTCCTCCTGTTGTTATAGTAATTTTCTATGGTAAAGCCTTAAAATCGTTATTCTGTTTTATATCGTTCCGTTTATGCGTTTTCGGGGCGCACCCTGCCGCACATACGGGCGGATAGCGCGCCATCTTCAGATATCATAGAAAAGCAAAAACTATCGACACGGCAAATGCCGCATCGATAGCTCTTCATCCAATAAACAAGATGACAGTCGCAGCGCGCTGGCCGCTGCGCCCAAGCATGGCGCCGGGATGGGCAGCCGTGCTTTCGGCGGAAGTCACATTCGCCTGCGTTATCGAGCCTCCCGCCCTTAACATTCGCATGGTTACCTTAGCCTCCGCGCCTCTATCGTTTCGATATTCAATTAACGAATATATTATATTCGTTTCTGCCCCTCCGTGTCAATACTTCTTTGGGACAAAAACCCTCTTTTTTTGCATGATTAAGCCTTTACTTATGCAAATTTAACGCTTCGTACACACGCGCGGCACATTCGCGCGGTTTTCCCTTTGCCGCCGCTGCCCAGCAAAGCGCGCCGAGCGCCGTCCCGCCCGCAACGTCGATTATAAAATGCTGCTTCACGAACACCGTTGCCATGCACACAAGCGCGAACATTACCGCGCTGAGCCAAGCGTACCAATGGGGTATGCCAGAGTTTTTCACGGTAGATATCATGCACAGAAACGAAACGAAGCAATGCACGCTGGGGAACAGATTGAGCGGAGCATCCGTTGCGCAGATAATTCCGTATATGAATCCCCACACGCCCGTCGCCTGCTCCGCAGGGCGGGTAATAGTGGTGGGCCAGATGAGAAAAATTGCGGTGGCAATGACGTAGCCCGTCACGGCCGCGGTGAATAATCGGGCAAAGCCATCCTTCGTTTTGTACACAACGTAAAACGTTATCACCCAATGCGCAAAGCAGCCCACATACGGCACAAGGAACACCGGCAGAAACGGTATGCGCGCATCCAGCCAAGTTTCGGGCGAATGCAGCGCAAGCCCTGCGGTTTTTATTATAAACTGCGCCAGCCAATACGTTGCGCATTGTATGGCTATCGTGGCTGCGGCAAGCAGCGCCGCGCGCTTGTCTATACGGCTTATAAGTCCGCGCCCGTTTTGCACGCCCATGCAGGATGCTCCTTTCAATGTTTCATATACAAAAAGCGGCGCAGAATATTGCATTCTTCCCCGCCGCGGCAGAACAAAAATAAGCCGCCGAAAAGGTGTGTAAATAAATCAACATCCTCGCCTGATAATATTATACCCAATTTGCCTTGTCAATTCAATCACAAATTTTGCCTCAAACATAATTATTTTTGCAAAAAACCTCTTGACTTAAAAGCGCCCCTTATGTATTATGTGTAAACCGAGCCGTTGGAACGACCATATGATTGGTTTTGTCCGCTCGCAATGTCGTTCCATTGTTTTGTGTTTTAATTATGTCGTGTTTTATGCAGAATCCCCTGCGTGAAATAAATTTTCTTTTGGAGGACCTGATCCTATGAACATTCTTCTGTATGCCGTGCCTGCTGCGGCGGCGGTTGCGTTGCTGTTCGCGTTTATAAAGGCGCGCGGTATAGCCCGCCATGACGAGGGCGAGCCCGGCATGGCCGAAATTGCCCGCGCCATAAGCGAAGGCGCGGACGCATTCCTTAAAAGCGAATACAAGCTGCTGCTCATATTCATCGCGATAGTTTTCGCGGGAATATGGCTTGGCCTTGGCAGCATAACCACCGCCGGCGCGTTCCTTGTGGGCGCGCTGTTCAGCGTGCTGGCCGGTTACTTCGGCATGAAGGTTGCCACCCGCGCGAACGTGCGTACCGCTAACGCGGCGCGTACCGGCGGCATAAACGAGGCGCTGCGCGTTGCCTTCTCCGGCGGCACGGTAATGGGCATGTGCGTTGTTGGCCTTGGCCTTATCGGCGCAAGCATACTTTATATTATAACCGAAAACGGCGATGTGCTTACGGGCTTCTCCCTTGGCGCATCGAGCGTTGCGCTGTTTGCCCGCGTGGGCGGCGGCATATACACCAAGGCTGCCGACGTAGGCGCAGACCTTGTTGGTAAGGTTGAAGCGGGCATTCCGGAGGACGACCCCCGCAACCCCGCCGTTATTGCCGACAACGTGGGCGATAACGTGGGCGACGTGGCCGGCATGGGCGCGGACCTTTTTGAAAGCTATGTTGGCAGTATAGTAAGCGCAATAGTGCTGGGCGTATTCAGCTACGGCGCCACCGGCGCAGTATATCCCCTTGCGCTGAGCGGGCTTGGCATAATCGCTTCCGTACTGGGCACGTTCTTCGTGCGCGGCGGCAAGAATGCGGACCCGATGAAGGCGCTCAAGATGGGCAGCTACACCTCCGCCATACTGGTTGCGACGGGCAGCGTTGCGCTAAGCTTTGTATGCTTCGGCAGCGTAAACACCAGCCTTGCAATAATCTGCGGCCTTATAGTGGGCCTTGCGATAGGCTTTTTCACCGAGGTTTACACCTCCGATAAATACCGCTTCGTAAAGAGCATTGCGGAGCAGTCCACCACCGGCAGCGCGACCAACATAATTTGCGGCCTGAGCACCGGCATGCTTTCCACCTGCGTTTCCATAATACTCGTGTGCCTCGGCATACTGGGCGCATATAAGTTCGCCGGTCTTTACGGCATAGCGCTTGCGGCGGTAGGCATGCTTTCCACCGCGGGCATGACCGTTGCGGTCGATGCATACGGCCCGATAGCCGATAACGCGGGCGGCATAGCCGAAATGGCCGGCCTTGAGGACAGCGTGCGCGACATTACCGACCGCCTGGACAGCGTTGGCAACACCACCGCCGCCATGGGCAAGGGCTTCGCCATCGGCTCCGCGGCGCTTACGGCAATGGCCCTGTTCGTATCCTATGCGCAGGCTGCCGAGCTTCAGATGATAGACATACTTGACCCGTTCGTAATAATCGGCCTGCTGCTGGGCGGCATGCTGCCGTTCCTGTTCAGCGCGCTGACCATGAGCAGCGTATCCAAGGCTGCGGAGAGCATGATTCGCGAGGTAAGGCGTCAGTTTAAGGAGCACGCCGGCATACTGCAGGGCACCGAAAGGCCGGATTACCGCACCTGCGTATCCATCGCGGCTACCTCCGCGCTAAAGGAAATGATTCTCCCCGGCGCAATAGCCATCGTTGCTCCCCTGCTGGTCGGCTTCCTGCTCGGCCCCGCCGCCCTTGGCGGACTGCTTGCGGGCAGCGTGGTAACGGGCGTGCTTATGGCGATATTCATGAGCAACTCCGGCGGCGCATGGGACAACGCCAAGAAATACATTGAAGGCGGCAACTTCGGCGGCAAGGGCAGCGAAGCGCACAAGGCGGCCGTTGTGGGCGACACCGTGGGCGACCCGTTCAAGGATACCTCCGGCCCCAGCATAAACATTCTGATAAAGCTGATGACCATAGTTTCGCTGGTATTCGTACCGCTGATGAAGTAAGGCATACAGAAGATAAAAAAAGAGCATCTGCACAGGCAGGTGCTTTTTTGTATGCTCACTTAAAGCCGTTCCGCCGTTTGTTTGGTTTTAATGAAATATTCCATCATTTGGGCAAGGAAGGGAGGTTCCTCCATAACGGTATTAGAAAGGATGATGATTGCCGCTTTATACTCAAAATTCAACCTTTGCCAATGCCTCAAGCCCGGCAATCCTCCATCATGTCCAAACCAACCGTTATCAAACTGCCATAGCCCGCATCCGTAGGGCTTCGGGTCAAAATTCAGACATTCCCTCCAACTGTCAGCGGACAATATATCGGCATTCAGTATAGCGCTGCACCAAAGCCCTAAATCCGTCAGCGAAGAAACAACGCTGCTGTCGCCGCTCTCCATGGCAGGCCTGCCGCAGGAAAAAATCTCATCGTTATGCTTTACATATCCGCAAGCGTCCGCTATATGTCCGTTCATGTGGGTGTGGTTTAAGCCGAAGCGCATAAATACATCGCTCATGGCTGCTGACAAAGGTTTGCCGGTTAACATCTCCAAAATGTGACCAAGCAAAAAATAATTCGTATTGCTGTATCTTCCCTCTGTTCCGGGTTCAAAGTGCAAGGGCAGTTCACCGATCAGCTCAAAGCATTCCGAAAGACTAACGGGACGGCATTCCGCAACAATGCACCTATTGAACTCGATAATATCAGCCGGCGCTGTTCCGTGCTCCGATTCATATTTACGAATCGCGTCAGGAATAATCCTATCACCGATATAATCGGGAATACCGCTAGAATGATGCAGCAGATTGCGAATCGTAATATTCTTCCCTTGGGGATATTGTGGGAAGTATAGGTCGATTGTATCATCCAAAGAAAGCTTCCCCTGCTCTACCTGAAGTAAAATTGCTGCTGCGACAAATTGCTTGGACAGCGAAGCTAATGTAATGGTGGTATGTGATGTGAAGGGAGTGTTTGTGCCGCAGTCAGCATTGCCTTGGCAATGTTCAAAAACAACCTGACCGTTTTTAAGGACAAGCACTCCGCCTTGGAAATCCCTTGGGATAATGTTTTCAAATGGTTTCATAAAGATCTCTCCGCCAAATTCATATTTTCGCTCTGTTCAAGCATTATAGCACTTTTTTCATCAGTTTTGGGTATGAATGCGGATAAAAAGCGTTTGGAAATAGCTAACGGGTTCTTTGGTTGGCAATACGCTGCAAGGCGGATTGACTGAGGGGTTGACGTTACCATGCGAAGCGCCTTTCTTTTTCAACCCCTCCGTCTGCTCGCTCTGCTCGCATCCACCTCCCCTTCCAGGGCAGGCAAACTCCCTCCGTCTTTTGCTTCGCAAAATCCACCTCCCTCGGTGAGGGAGGCTAAAATGGGAGCTTGTAAATACGCCCAAAAGGCTCCCCTTTACGGGGAGCTTGGCAATCGCCGTAAGGCGGATTGACTGAGGGGTTGACGATATACAAAAACCAGGGGAACGCCGCAGCGTCCCCCATATCTTTCAATATTTTGCTTTATCCGTTGTGCCTTAGCGTACCCCTGGCCTCAAGCTCGAGCAGCTTTGCGGCGGGATCCTTCACCTTGGCAAGGAATATCATGGCCGCTATAATGTACGGCTTGAAGCTGGCCTGCTTGTAAAGCGGGTCGCGGTAGCGATCGAACACGCTGGCGGCAACCTCGCCCGCCTCGCAGGATACGCCGGTTATGTCCGCAGGCAGGCAGTGCAGATACAGCGCCTTGCCGCCCTTGGTCAGCTTCATCATCTCCTCGGTGCATTCCCAGTCCTTATGGTTGGCGTTCTGGGCAAGCAGCCGCCTTTCAAGTGCCTTTATGCCCTCAAGGTCGCCGTTGCCGTAAAGCTCCGTGCGTTCCTCCATGGCCTTAAACGGCGCCCAGCTCTTGGGATATACTATATCCGCATCGCGGAAGGCCTCCTTCATGTCGTGGGAAACGCTCAGGCTGCCGCCGGATTCGGCACTCTGCCTCTTTGCAAGCTCCACAACGTCATCCATGACCTCGTATCCTTCCGGATATGCAAGGGAAACCTCCATGCCGAAGCGGCTCATAAGGCCTATTACGCCCTGCGGAACGGAAAGGGGCTTGCCGTAGCTGGGGCTGTATGCCCATGTCATGGCGACCTTTTTGCCCTTCAGGTTCTCTATCCCGCCGAATTCGTGAATAAGGTGCAGCGTGTCCGCCATCACCTGCGTGGGGTGGTCAATGTCGCACTGCAGATTGACCAGCGTGGGCTTCTGCTCAAGCACGCCGTCGCGGTGGCCTTCAGTAACGGCGTTCACAACGTTGTGCATGTATGTGTTGCCCTTGCCTATGTACATATCGTCGCGTATGCCTATAACGTCCGCCATGAAGGATATCATGTTGGCGGTTTCGCGCACGGTTTCGCCGTGGGCAATCTGGCTCTTGCCCTCGTCCAAATCCTGCACCTCAAGGCCCAGCAGGTTGCAGGCCGATGCGAAGGAGAAGCGGGTGCGGGTGGAATTATCCCTGAAAAGGCTTATGCCCAGGCCGCTGTCGAATATCTTGGCGGAAATGTTGTTCTCCCTCAGGTGCCTCAGCGCGTCCGCAACGGCGAAAACGCCCTTTATCTCGTCAAAGCTCTTTTCCCATGTAAGGAAAAAGTCGCCTTCGTACATTTTGTCAAGCTTAAGCTGGCTTATAACGTCCGTAAACTGCTTTACGTTGCTCATTTTCGTCTCCTTTATGGTGAAGTATTACTTTATGTCGTTATCCGTAAGGGTGGCGCGGAACTCGGTCGCGTCCTCGTCCCCCTTGCCCTTGTAAAGTCCGGGAACCAGCGCGTATATTGCCGCGCAGTGTACCAAGTCCTCTTTCCACGTCATCTCGTTGGGAGCATGCGCCTGGCTCTCCGCGCCCGGGCCGAAGCCCACGCAGGGTATGCCGTAGCGGCCCTGTATACTCACGCCGTTGGTGGAGAACGTCCATTTGTCTATCAGCGGCCTTTCGCGCTTTGCCATTGCCGTTGCATCGCCGCAGCGCTTTTCGCCGTAGAGCGCCTTGTGCGCATCGGCTACGGCCTGAACGTGCGGCGCGGTTTCCTTATTTATCCATGTGGGGAAATAGCATTCGGTTTCGTATATCTCCCCCGTCCAGCTCGGGCGGTTGTACATATACATGCTCACCTTTGCATTGTGCTTTTTGCACGCGGGCAGGGCCTCTATTTCGCGTATGCAGCTATCCCATGTTTCGCCCGCGGTCATGCGGCGGTCAAGCGATACGGAGCAGCTGTCCGCCACCGCGCAGCGGGAGGGCGAGGTGAAGAATATCTGGCTGGTGGTTATGGTTCCGCGGCCAAGGAAGCGCGCGTCCATATAATGCTCGGGGTTGAACTCCGGCTCCAGCATCTTTACAAGGCCCTTTATTTCATATTCATCGGTGCAGCCGTTTTCGTTAAGCTGCTCAACCTCCTTCAGTATATCCGCCATCTTATAAATGGCGTTGTCCCCGCGCTCCGGCGCGCTGCCGTGGCAGCTTACGCCCAGCACGTCCACGCGGATTTCCATCCTGCCCCTGTGGCCGCGGTAAACGCCGCCGTCCGTAGGCTCGGTTATAACAACAAATTCGGGGGTTATGCCGTCAATATTGTGTATATATTGCCAGCACATGCCGTCGCAGTCCTCCTCCTGCACGGTGCCGGTAACAAGTATCCTTGTGCCTTGGGGTATAAGGCCAAGCTCCTTCATTATCTTTGCGCCGTAAGCTGAGCTTACAATGCCGCCAAGCTGGTCGCTCGCGCCGCGTCCGCCTATTTCGGTTTCGGTTTCATAGCCTTCATACGGGTCGAATTTCCAGTTGCTCATTTCGCCCAGGCCAACCGTGTCTATATGCGCATCGAAGGCTATGAGCCTTTCGCCTTCGCCCATGTAGCCCAGCACGTTGCCAAGGCCGTCTATTTCAACCTTGTCGAACCCTACCGCCTTCATCTCCTCGGCTATCCTGTGGATAACGCCTTCCTCGCCCGAGCTTTCGCCGGGTATCCTTATAAGGTCCCTCAAAAAGCGGGTCATCTCTTTTTCGTAGCCCTGCGCGGCCTTTTTTACAGCGCAAGCATCCATTCCTTTGTCCATCCTTTCCGTTTTTATATTCTCGCGCCCCCCGTGAGGGGGTATTATTCCTTGCTGCCGCTGTCCAAATATGAATACAGCGTGTATTTGCTTATGCCGAAGTATGTGCTTATCCTGTCCCCGCTCTTGGTGATGAGCATTGCGCCGGCGTCGTTAAGATAGCGTATCGCGCGGACCTTGTCTTCCTTGTTCATCATTGCAACCGGCTTGCCCACCAGCCGCACGGATTTTTCAATAAGCTCGTCCAGCAGCTCGTTCACGCTTGTGGGTATCTGCGGGGCCTCCCGCTCGTCCTTATCGTCCGCAATGAAGGAATCCACGGCGCTTCGCGCCATCATGAACGGCGTCATATCGTAATTTATCGAGAATATGCCCTCCGGCACGCCGTTTTCATCGTTTATATATACCGTGCTTGATCTGAGCGTTCTGCCGTCGCCCGTCTTGGTATGGTAGCCAAGCTCGTCCTCCATATGCTCGCCCTTGTGCTTGAGCGCTTCCAGCACCACCGGGGAGCTTCCGTCGCCAACGCGGCGGCGGGACACATGCCCGTTTTCTATCGCGGCAATGGTGCGCTCCGGATCGCCCGTGTTAAGATCGTGCACCACCACTTCGCAGTTTCCGCCGAACTGGGCCGCCATGGCCTTCGCCAGCCGTTTTACAAAATCAAGCGTTTTATCGTCCATTGTTACATATCGCCTCCGTTCAAGTATATCTGCGTATGCATATATTAGTTTATCATACAATAACTCCGTTGCAAAGGCGATATCAAAATAAAATTTAGTTTATCTAAAAGAATTTTGCTTCTTTTGTTCTTGTCATCGCGCCGCATGGATGATATTATAATAACGTAAGAAAAATCATCATACGGAATGCTGTAAGGGAGTGCTTTGCGCGCGGGCAGGAAACAGGGCTTATGCCTTGTCAGCCGAGCGTTTTTTTAATATTAAAACCACATATGATTTATTTTAAGGAGGATTTTGGCATGATAATAATCGGAAACGGAAAGCTGATAACCCGAAACGCGGCCGAGCCATACTATGAAAGCGGCGCGGTAGTTACCGAAAACGAGCTTATAAAGGAAACAGGCACAACGGCGGAAATGCGCCTGAAATATCCTGACGCCGAATTTGTGGACGCTAAGGGCGGCGTTATAATGCCCGCGTTCATAAACGCGCATACGCACATATATTCCGCCCTTGCGCGGGGTCTCAGCATAGCGGGCTATAACCCCACCAATTTTTACGAGGTGCTGGACGGCATGTGGTGGAAAATAGACCGCAGCCTTACCCTTGAGGATACGCGCCGCAGCGCATACACAACCATAATAGACTGCATAAAGACCGGCTGCACCACGATATTCGATCATCATGCAAGCTTCTGCCAAATAGAGGGTAGCCTTTTTGCAATAGCCGACGCGGCAAAGGCGCTTGGCATACGCGCATGCCTGTGCTATGAGGTGAGCGAGCGCGACGGGGAAAAGAAGTGCGATGAATCCATTGAGGAGAACAGAAGCTTTATAAATCACTGCGAGCGTGAAAACGACCCCATGCTGAAGGCCATGTTCGGCGGGCATGCGCTGTTCACGATAGGCGATAAAACGTTTGAAAAATGCGTTAAGGCAAATGGCGGGCGCACGGGCTTCCATATCCACGTTTGCGAAGGCATGAACGACGTTTACGATTCAATGAAGAGCTACGGCTGCCGCAGCGTGAACCGCCTGATGTACAACGGCATTTTGGGCGAAAGGACGCTGCTTGGGCATTGCATACATATAAGCCCCGCGGAAATGGACATAATTCGCGAAACCGGCACAATGGTTGTGAACAACCCCGAATCGAACATGGGCAACGCCGTGGGCTGCTCGCCTGTGCTGAAGCTGTTTGAAAAGGGCATATTGGTAGGACTCGGCACCGATGCATACACGTTCGATATGCTGGAAAGCCTTAAAGCCGCCCTGACCATACAGCGGCACAACGCCGCCATGCCAAACGTCGGCTGGAACGAAGTTACAACAATGCTTTTCGCAAACAACGCTAAGATTGCCGCCAAGTATTTCCCCCATGAACTGGGCGTTATAAAGGCAGGCGCGAGCGCGGACGTTATAGTGATGGACTACAAGCCCTTCACCCCCTTCTCGGCAGAGAATATAGATGGGCATATGCTTTTCGGCATGGCCGGCAGGCAGTGCGAAACCACAATGTGCGCAGGCAGACTGCTTATGAAAGACAGGAAGCTGCTTATTGCCGACGAGGAAGCCGAAAACGCCAAAACGCTTGAAGTTTCAACCAAGCTTTGGCAGCGGCTCAACGGCTGACACAACAACGGGAGGAACATAAAATGAGCGAAAGAATGAACCCATTGCCCTTTAAGGCGCTTATAGAATGGATGCTTTGCGAAAAGGAAGCAAGCGGGGCGGTTTTCGGCGTAAGCTCGCCCTATGTTAAGAAGGACGCGGGCGCGCTTATGCTATTCGGCGAAAAGCTGGAGGCTCCCTTCGGCCCCGCAGCAGGCCCCAATACGCAGCTTGCGGAAAATATAATTGCGGGCTACTACGCCGGCGCGCGGTTCTTTGAACTGAAAACCGTGCAGAAGATGGACGGCGAGGAGCTTGCCGCCTGCATCAGCCGCCCGTGCATACTGGCTAACGACGAAGGCTACAACTGCGAATGGAGCACGGAGCTTACCGTGCCGCAGGCGTTTGAGGAATACGTTAAGGCATACCTTGCAATAAAGCTTATTGCAAAGCTTTACGACCTTGGCGACCCGGAAGGCTTCCAGTTCAACATGAGCGTGGGCTACGACCTTGCGGGCATTAAGACCGAAAAGATAGACGCCTTTATAGAGGGCATGAAGGACGCTTCCTCCACCCCCATATGGAATGAATGCATGGCGGAGCTGAACCGCCGCTTCCCCGAGATGGGCGAATACTTCGCCGCCGTATCGCCGCGCATAGCAACTGGCGTTACCGTATCCACGCTGCACGGCTGCCCGCCGGACGAAATAGAGGCCATAGCAAGCTATCTTATCCGCGAAAAGGGGCTGAACACCTTCGTAAAGTGCAACCCCACCATACTGGGCTACGATTTTGCGCGGGAGCGGCTCAATAAGCTTGGCTATGATTACATTGCCTTTGACGAGCATCATTTCAACGAAGATCTTCAGTATGCGGACGCCGTGCCTATGTTCCATAGGCTAATGCAGCTTGCCAAGGATAACGGCGTTGAGTTCGGGCTGAAGCTTTCAAACACATTCCCCGTGGATGTAAAGGCGAACGAGCTGCCAAGCGAGGAAATGTATATGTCCGGCCGCGCGCTTTATCCGCTTACGATAGAGATGGCGGCGCGCTTCAGCCGCGAATTTGAAGGCAGGCTAAGGCTTTCCTTCTCCGGCGGGGCGGATTATT
>Ga0129310_1000596_pt1 | contig 41260 bp, 66 predicted proteins | sample Go1ome_2_FD_94433 | JGI IMG/M metagenome (GOLD analysis project Ga0129310, IMG submission 94433) | Western lowland gorrila individual fecal microbial communities from Wisconsin, USA - Go1022A metagenome | ecosystem: Host-associated > Mammals > Digestive system > Large intestine > Fecal | place... | reverse complement strand
TGCCTCGCCGGCGGGGTCCACCTGGTAGCCGGTCAGCATATAACCCTCGCTGTCAAATAAGTACCATCCCCATGTCCTCCGCTCCATCTCCTGGAGCCAGTACCAGCCGTTAGCCGCATAGTTTCCGTCTGCAAACTGGTACCACCAGCGCTGCCCGTCTGCCGCCGGCTGGAATCCCTGGGTGTATGTCACCGGGACCGGTGTGTAGTCGATGTCGCAGAGCTTAAGGGCTTTCTGCCAGGGTGTGGCGGTCACTTTGCTCTCTTTTGTGCCATAATCAATGCCCTTGGCCTCTATGCACCAGCCATCCCCGATATACACCCCGATGTGGCCCGGCTTCCAGAGCGCCCAACCGACCATGGACTCGTCCAGATGGTCGATACCCACGCGCTCCACGGCTGTGTCGTGGTAGTTGTAGCTGCCACGTAGGATACCCGTGTACCAGCTGATGAGGCCGCTGCAGTCCGTGCAGCGCTGGCCTATGTACCTGGCCGCCTTGGCTTTGTAGGTGGATGTGTATGTGCCTGGGTTCTCCTGGGCGAGGCGGTCCAGGATGGCCTGCGTCAGTATCTCGCCCTTGGTGCCGTAAACGTAGGGCGCGCCCAGTTTGTCCTTGCAGTGCTGAATTAATCCTGCTGATGTTTTACTCATAGTGTTTTCCTCCAATCTAAAAGGCCCAGGGGCATCCCTGAGCCATGAAAAGTTATGACGTCACAAAGTGTATTTCGGATAAGACCGTCGCGGAGATACATGGAGTAAAAGTATTTCATGTGAGAGAACTCATTGGAAATAACATTAAAAGGTTTACGGTGGGTGTGGATTATATTGATATGAAGAAACGTATCGGTACTGACGATACGTCTTTGCGGGGCAAGGACGTTAGAAAGCGAAGGGGCTTGCGGGGCAAGCACGTTGGAACTGCTCTTATCGTTGGGTTATGCGAAGCAGTCCATCACCCAGGCCGAACACATCTACATATTATCAGAACGTGGCTATGCGAAGCTGATTAAGATTATGGATACAGACCTTGCCTGGAACGTCCATGATAAGTTGCGATATCGCAACGCCCGCTTAACCCCGCGGCGGGAAATATTGGACCCCCTCATCTCAGGCATCCATTTTTGTATCCAGTTCTGGAAGACCTGCCACAGATGTGGCCATAGACAAGATTCCGGCCAGTACAGAGGCAGATGCAACCATAGGCCAGTTCACATCTCCCATTACTGATGCCGCGCCTATAGTGGCTACAAAAGTCTGAGCCACGGTCTTTATTGCTCTCCGGGCCGCCGCCCTTGCCCACTGCATCGTGTCCACATCCGCTTTAAATACACAATTTTTTAACATAGTCATACCTCTCTTTCTTATTTGATGTATTGCGCCACGGTATAAATAACGCCGGTGGCAAATGCCCCGGCTCCGGCTCCTACTACAGTATTAAAAATGGTACGTTTCATATTGCTCCACTGTTTCGCCGGTTCCTGCTCCAGCTTTTGCAGCCTTTCATTCTGGCTTGTCTGCTCATTAAGCATCCGCTCCATGTTGATAGCCAGCTTCTGTACAGACAGAACCAGGTCATTAATTGCCTTGCTCTGCTCCTCCTGTTCTTCCATCCGATGTTTAAGTGATTTTATCTGCTGGTCATGATTTTCAAGCTTTACAGCTACCTCTGTCTCCATCACATCTGCATCCTACCTTCCTTTATTTTGTATACTCCTCGCCAGTAATCTCTTTGTAGTCTGCTTCGGACAGTTTACCCGCGGCCACCAGGGCCTTAAGCCGGTCAATGTCCCATAATCTCGGGTAATACTTCTGCGCCAGTCCTTTTACATCCATGGTCTCACCTCCTCCTATAAATCAATACCGGCCATAATAGCCACGTAATCAATGTCAGCCGTATTCTTTTCCACCTGTGCGGCCACACCCGGCTGAGATAGCGTTAGGAGCGCCACACGGCCATATACGGCCTCGGCTGTGACCGCACCGTCATCCCCGTACTGCTCCGGCATGACAAGATAGTTGTCATCAATACTCTTTGGGTTATCCAGCATCGTATAACCATCATGCACGGCCAGGGTGCTGCCGTCCTCATTGACAGTCTTAATCTGCTCCGTGGCTGCCGCATCCGTAAACACGGCCACGATATCCTCCAGCGGCTCCGCTGTCTGAAAGATAAGCCTCAGCGTGCTGGGCGTGGAGGATGTTCCGCCGATGACCAGCGGGTACTCCTTCCCGTTTTTCAATACAATCTTTTCATTCATACATTTTTCCTTTCTGCCCTTCCGGGCAATAAAATAAGCCCCTGGTTTAGGGACTTGGCTTGCGGGTTACAATTTTGGGAATAGGAAGCTCATTCTTTTACTCTCTGTTTTTTTATCCCCCTTTATGGTAAAATCCAAGTAGGAAGGGGGTGAAAATCATGTACTACATTTGCGCTACATATGACGATGGAAAATTTGTGGAATGTAATAACGTTACATCAATCTCTTTTAACGGAACAAGTAGTCTTATAACTGTATCCGAAGAGAATCTCTTAACACAAAATATTCCATCAGGCAAAACATTGTGGGTGAAAACGCAAAATGGTTCTTATACCGTTCGCGGCGACGGATTGCGTGTCATCGAAATAAGGAAAGAGTAACTCTACACAATCACCTCAATGCAAAACTCAGCATTGGGGTGACTCTTTTTTATTACCTCAATCACTTCTAATGTTTCTTTTATTTTATCTGAACTTCCTACCTTAATTGTAATCATTATTGGTTTCATAATTCCTCTCTTTCTGCTGTTTCAAGGACAGCTCCTATATTATTCAAAATAGGGACCTGATTTGCAGGTTACGATTCATTTTTTCTTATCACAAATAGCAAGAATATTACTCAGCAAACACCCAATCCTCAGCCAGCATATCAGCCTGGCTTGCCAGCCATCCCATCTGTACGCCGCTCGTGCCAACAAACGCAATGGCTTTGTTTCCAATGGCATCATGCAAGCAGTTTACAATCTCGCCATCTGCATTTTTATAGCTGATATCAGCTGCCAGTTCGATATGCTGATTTTTCCCGTTCCATCCCTGTCTTTTAACTTTTAATCCGCGTTTCATGTATTTAACAGCATCGCCGAAACCAAAGGCGGCAGTTCCGCCCAAGATGGGTGTATTTTCCCCATTGGCGACTTCCCATTCATCCGACATCACATTCCTCAGTGTATATTCCACCCTTTGTGTTTCGCGTATATCAAGCCGCTGATTATCCTTTGTGTACATGACGATGGTTTCCTCATTCGTGTCCCAACACCAAAATCCGCCCCAGGACGGAAGCTTCATTGGAATTCCCTTTTTCATATTATTTAAGGCTTCTAAAAATTTCATAAAATCCTCTCTTTCTGCTGTTTCAAGGACAGCTCCTTATTAGCGAAAATAGCAATTTAGCATCTATTGGGACAGGAACCCAACTTGCCGTTTTATCCATGGATAATAAGACAATGACAGGAATTTCATTTAAAAATTATAAAACTATCGAAATCATGGTAATTATACAGCAGACAAGTAATGGTAATATGTTTTTTAATTTTACTCTTGTACCATTAGTAAGTCATATTTTAAATGAAACACGGTACATAGCAATACCAGGTAAATCATACGGATATTGCGCAAACGTTTTGCTATCTATAAATTACTCAGCTGGCACAGTAACATTGATGGAAGTTGATGTCAATACAGGATTTACCCTTAATGCAATCTACATTTTGGGTCTTAAATAATTATTATGGTGTGAATTTAAGATTACCTTTATATGTACCACCTACATATACTTGTATAAGGCCGTTATCATTATCCCAATATAACCGCAGACGATAGCTCTGATTCATATTTTCAACGGTTTTAGCTAAATTGCTATCTATGCTATCTTTTACCTGCTTAAGGTACGCGCTGGATGGGACCTTATTTGTGGCCGTGGACTCCACCTGCACAATATCCGTCTTTGCCAATAACTTGGTCATAACCTTGTCCGCAATAGCGTCAATAAGTCTTTGTAAATCTGTACTCTCGCCCGCCGACACGAGTACCCCTAACGTATCTACTGTATCTATTCCATCTGCATTACTTGGGCCAGCAGGCCCCTGTATGCCTTGTGGTCCAGTAGGCCCCTGTATGCCTTGTGGACCTTGCTCTCCTTTCGGTCCTTTAAAATTACCCACAAATGCTCTAACTGCATCTGGCATTATATCATCCTCCTAAAATCATATATATATCACCATTATCGGTTACATCAAATATTGGTGCTACAGTACCACTGTAATAACACCATAAATTTCCGTCCGCATCTCCGGCGAATGTAAAAAAACCATTGGCCGGAACCGTTACGCCGCTATCCCCTCTATCACCTTTGGGGCCAACCGGACCTTGTATTCCCTGAGAACCAGCGGGGCCAGTGGGACCTTGTATTCCCTGTTCCCCTTTATCCCCCTTTTGACCCCGCTCCCCTTGCTCTCCCTTGAGCTGCCCACTGTCCAGTAGCTCTTGGATATGTGCAACAATTTCCTCACCTTCGTTTTTTATCCGGTCAAATTCAGCTATGTAAATGCCGGCTGGAATATTATTTTCAAACAAAGGGTTTTGTCTACAGAAAAATGAAAAACCACAGCTTGACTTACGTCCGTCAGCATACATCAAAGTAACAACCGCATATACATCTCCTGCATCCTGCAATTCATTTCCTTTTAAGACATATACGTAAGTTCCTGAACTGACCTCTTTTTCCAATTCTCCCTGGATTATGTATCCCCGTGAAGTAACAAAGGTAATCAAACCGGATTGTGCTTCGGAAACGTCTGCGTCATCATTTTTCACGTGGATGGTCAACTTATCTTGTCCATAATCTCCCTGACTCATTGCGATTCCAGTTTTTAGGACTGATGTCTGTTTAACATTGAGTATAATGTCGTGTATGACCATTTACATATCACCAACCTTCCCCAGAATAACATAGGTCCCGCCAACTCTCGCCAAAAGGATGTGGTCACCATACCGAGGCTTATAGGTTGACAGACATTTATACTGCTTATAACTCGCTCTATCTTCTCCTGCAAAAATAACCAGATAATTGAGATTCTCATCCACATACGGAGCAATTTCTCCCATCCTAAATGGCGATATCTCCTTTTTGTTTTTTTCATAGTCCTGATATCTGTCTTGTGCTGATTCGTAAATCATATTCGCATCACCTTCTTTAATGTATGGTTCATCTTTTCACCGATTCCAAGTTTCATTGACCAGGCATACTCTATATATTTACTCGTTATTCCCAGATTGTCATTTCTTAAATAAATGCAGTTCCTGTATTCGTGGTGTGGCATCAATGCCGTTGGAAGCACCACATTATCATTCACTTGCGACATTTCAATTGCCACTCTCCGGGTAAATGCATCCAGTGTGCCCTGGTCCGCAATATCATCCACCGACTCCACATTCACGATTTTCCGGCCTCTGCGCTGAATGCTCAACGGGCTGCTTGCATCATTATTTACATATTCTGACCTAAGCGATGTGTTCTCCACATCCGGATTTTCTACATAGCGGATTACTATGTTTGGGACATTATACAAGTCATTGGACTGGTTTGCCCCGGAAAGAATAAGACTGTTATCATCCGTCATGTATCCGTATTCTGCCGCACGTTCGTCCGGCTCAATATACTTTTTAGCTACAGCGTTTCCCATCCTATCAAAATGGATTGGTGTGTAATTGATGGCCTGCAAAAGAGAATTGATAACATCCAGTTTGCTTGTCCCTATCTCATATTCAAGGTCTACGGATGTCCTAAGTTCAGAGCCATCAATGTTTGTCTTATTGATACCAGCTGACATAAGTACATTTCGCACCTCATTTACATAAAGCGATTCAGCCTTTATAAGCAGCCGGTCTGTCAGCTTATCCTCTTGTAATATGATCGACTTATCATAACAGTCTGCATCAATGTATACTTTCCCCCCATCATCCTGTCTTGTTGGGGTTGTAATGATGTATATTCCAAGCGGATGACGAATCCAGGTCCTATCAGGTGCCTGAATTTTAAACCAGGGCCTGATTCTTAAGTCCGTATAATAACTTCTAATTTCTGTCTCACGAAATCGTATTGAAGCTGTCCCCATAATTTCTGCTTCGCTATTAAATGATATGCTGCATTCGACATTGTCTAATGTTGTTATCACCTTTTCTTCATTGTTCATAAGTTCATATTCAAAGTCTATCGTTCTGTTTCCTTCAAGCATTTTTATGACCTGTTCATTCGTGAACTCTGCATATGACATATCATACATATGAAATTCCCTCCCCATGCTCCAGCTGTTCCATAGATAAATTTATAATATACCCTTTGTCAAAAAATGCGTTTGAGGCATTGTAGGACGTTATATCAACATACGCCACTATATTCCTCCCTCTGAAACAATATACTCCATTCGCATCCATGATTTCTTCCAACACTTCTTCCTGTCCACCATATATGAAGGCCGTAATGGATAAAGTTCTCTTAGAGAAGGTTCCTGCCTCCTTTATGGGATAACGTCTGCCTAAATAATTAACCAGTGCATTTGAATTCTCTTTTGACATATTTACAGGTATGTATTCTGTATCATTGGATAGCATGAGTTTCACACGTTTCTCCATATGGTTTATCTCTGAAATGTAATACCCATCGTATTTTACAAACACCTCCCGAATTTTACTATCCGAAATACCTCCATCATAGTAAGCCCTGACATAATAACGGTACATACGGTCGCTTTTAACTCCATAATCCTCATAACTATATCCTTTATTACTGAATGGAAGATTAACATATGCGATTGGAAGGAACTCTTTTTCTCCTTCCGCGCGATAAATATAGAATGAATTAATGTTTCCACTGAATTCCAACCTGACAAAATCATCATAACTTTGCACGGTAAGCTCTGGCGTATCCGGCCTTTGACAATTTATTGTAAAGGATTTTGATACCTGGTCGGACCATAAATCATAAATATTCGCAATTGATAATATGGCAGCGTATACACCGTTTTGAAGTATGACATTAGGTTTATGAGCGTCCTCTATTCCGCCCGATATAACTCCACTATCATAAATTTCCTTTCCATACTGCATGATTTTAACACGCGCGCTCGATTCTTCAGACCGTTCTGCCGACCATGTTATTTCTGTCAACGCATCATTTTTTACGCCTGTTATAATAGGATTCCCCGGTTTTCCCACTACATAAAATTGACCTGTAGCGTATTCGGACACCATGCCAATACCATTATAGGTTCGCACCCTCCATTCAGCAATTCCGTTCCTAAAGGCAGACGCATCCATGGTATGTTGCTGGTTCGAGGTAGCCACCATAACATCATTCCACTGGCTTTCTGATTGCATCTTCCATCCAAAATCGTATTTTGCCTGACCTGCCGAAAAGCCTGAGTTATATTTCCATCTAAATGTTACATTCCCGGAATTTGGAAGTATATCGCCGTCCGGATATATAATTGATGGCTTAAAGGGCTTTGCATCTTCATGCGTTATCTCAATATAGGGAGCATATCCCCCTTCTATTGTTGCCACACGACACACATAGGGTATCTGTGTCCCTCCTGCACCAGAAGCCCATTGATCGTGGTTGTTATCGACCAAAACGATAGAAAAGGTTGGATTGGCGTTATTACCTACGACTAGATTTGTTATATCTAAAGAAACCCATGAATTGTAAATTGTGCTACTGACATCAAATACCTTTTCATCGTTCCCGCCCATTACATACTTATCCCCATACATATTCTCGAAGGAGTCGTATGTGTTGATATTGACTATCTCTTTTATATTATAAAATTGGGTTTCAAAAGTTACCCTAGTTTTTGATTCGGTAACATAGAGATATAATTTTGCGGATGTGATATTCTGGTCGTACAGGGCAGGTATGGCAAATTGCATGAGGCCGAAATACTCACGATAATTTTCCCCGCCATAATCTGCTCCAATCAACATCCTTGAATCATTAAGTGCAAGAATGTTATTATTCCTATAGTTTTTATCGTTAAAGCATGTTACCTTTGTCATTGCCATTTTACGCTTTCACCTTTCCTACCCTGAGTGCCAGTCTTTCATTTTTTGCCATTTCAACAAGTTTTTGTACGCTTGATATTTTTTCTATGTCCGCATTAACATTAATGATATAGGTATCTCCAGCAACAGATTTTGATTGACTGCTACTCATGATTCTACTTCCGCGAGGAAGCCGGACCAATTCTGGACCAGCTTCTCCCACCCATGTTTCTCCGCCTTCGAAATAATCTGTTCCCCGGGCATTGTACTTTGGCCTTGAGATATTCTGAGTAGACGCACCGATTTTTCCGACGCTGGATGATACAGTATCCATAGTTCTATTCAGGTCATCACCCTTTCCGATGATGACCGCAATCACTGCGGCCAGCGCAATAAGAGCGGCTACTACTCCCAAAATAATTGCTGTTGTCTTTATTGTTTTTGCATCTGTTATTCCCAAAACACCCATAAAATTATTAAATGCACCTACCGTTGAATCCACAGCCTTCATTACAGTAACTGCTGTTGTCACAACTCCGGCTAACGTTATAATAAGTTGTAATACTGGCGTTGGTATGACGGATAAGGCGTCAAACAATGCTGTCAATGCTGGAAGAAGAATCTCTGCAAATTTTCCAGATAGAGCTTGCGTAACTTTTCCAAATCGGTCCATCGATTCATTTAATTGATTGAATCCATTCAACGTCTCTCCACTCATTACATACCCAGTCTCGTACGCAGAGCGCATAAGATTCTTTAACTCTTCATTTGTCAAGTTAAGTATTGGAACTATCTTCTCTCCAGTGGTTGATAATAGGTCGCTTGCGATAGCATTCCGTGTTGTAACATCCTCCATATTCCTAAGCGATTTTATGACGTCGGTAAACAATTGTCCCTGACTTTTCAAATTCCCATTAGTATCCTTGATAGATACTCCGAGGAGCCGGAATGTTTTTGCGCTATCGTTTCCACCCTCAGCCGCATCCTTTGCCTTTTCTGCTAAAGCAGCCAAGTCTCCCGATGCGCTTTCCGCATCATACCCCACTGATTTTAAAACGTAATCCCACGCCTGGTATTCATTTGTTGTCATACCCATGGTTTGCGATACAGTCTGAATTTCTTTCGCGTGTTCAGCTGTCTTTACTGTCAGCCCACCAAGGGTAGTTACCAACGTACCTACGGTAAGAATAGCTTTTCCGACGTTCTCGTCTATCGCATCAAACTTACCTGCCAAGGTCTCAACGGCCGGACTGGCCTCAATACCAATCATACTTGCTACATCACGGATTGTGTCCCCGAATGAGCGTTGCGCTTCATCGCTTTCCTTGCTTTTCTTGGCGAACTCATCCAATCGCTTTGTGTTGTCTTTATATTCATTTTCCAGTTTCTGCAGTGTCGTTCTACTCTGAAGGAGTGTTTTATCAAGTGCGTCAACCTGCTTTTCACTCTTCTTTTGGCTTGACATGGCTATATCGTAGGCTTTTGCTTGCTCTTCTACCACCTTCTTTTGTAGGATAATCTTTTGCGCAAGGGCTTCCTGTTTTATTTTCAATTGGTCGGTTTCATTGCCATATTCCTTAGCTTGTTCCTGAGCCAATTTCATTTCAGCGTCAAGCAGTCCCATCTTTCGGTTACACTCTGATATTCCCCCGGAAAATTCCGAATAGTCGAGACCAAGCGTAATAGTCTTTTTGTAGTTATTAGCCATTATGCAAATCCCTCCACTTCGCGCATTGAATGAATTATCTCCGGTTCTGAGGCAAAATACTTCGGACTGTAGCTTTCACCATTTACCTCACTTACCCTCATACATGTTTCGTCCTGGTACATGTCAATTAATTTAACAATCTTTTTCAATGGGCTGTTCCAGAAGTTCTGCTCAGACATTCTCATTTTCACACAGTAGATGTAATATAGCATATCAAAATCAAATATCAGATCTTCTGCATTCCAACCGCGCCCTTCAATATCTGAGCTATCATTTTTTTTGTCTTTTCATCCTGTTCCTGTAAGTCAACTCCATTTGCTGATTTGGCATATTCTTCAAGGATTTCCTGCAAATCATGAGGCCTCATTGTCAATGCAAGTGTATTGGCCTCCTCCATAGTAAAATCCTGATGATTTACTCGGATGCCTGCATACAATGCAATCGCTGCAAAATGCTCATATGGCAGTTCCTTAATTCCGGTTTTTGAAAGTTCTTCCTGCAGGTATAAAACTGCCCGCATGTTGAAGGTGGCCGTATAAGTTCGGTCGCGGAACACAATATCTACTTCATTTGCTTCTTGTACACAGATTGTTTTTTTCATTCAATCACCTCATGATGTTGGGACTGGCGCTTTTGATGGGCCGGTCTGGAACCAGGCGTCAATCTGTTCTTTTGTTAAATCTGCATTTGCAGAGTCCGCAAAGAAACGCAGCTCCTTATCTGAGTCCCTTGGAATAAAATTAATCGTAATAGAATCAGTTGAAAAATTCAGATTCTCTGTTGATTGCTGGACATTACTGTTGATTGGCTGGGCCCTCCCCTTTAGCAACCAGATTAGCTCTTCTTTTCCATTTGTCTGCTCCACTTTGTACCCTACGGCAATGTATGGAGCCTCATCTCCGGCTTTTTCATGGATAACCCCATCTTTGTATATATTCCCCAGCACTACAGCCCGCTCCTCCACCGGAATTTTATTGACATCCAGCACCAATGCAATCCCGTTCAGTTTCGCAATATTTTCCTGCTGCACGCCATTACCATACAGTGTCCCTGATGATAGGGATGGAGTGACCTGAGCCTGCATTGCTGCTCCAAGACTTCTTACGTCCCCATATGTGGTTCCTTCCGCTGTATCAGTTAGAAGGCAGGCGTACACTGGGTCCACAATGTTTATCCGATTTGCCTTCTGTGATTTATTCGTAGCCATTTAGTTATCCTCCTTAACATGATAGAACATTATTGTTCCTCTCCAAAGTTTTCCATTTGTATCATAACCATATGATATTGTTGGTACCATATTAAACCGTTCCGACATGATTACTTTTCTTGCCTGCTCTGTCAACCTCACTGCTTCATCTCTAATCACACACCAGATGTCAACCTGATATTGTTCTGCAAGTTCTGTTTCCTCGCCGTTCCCCAGCAGTCCTGCTCCGGCCGAAACTAGATACCAGGTAAAACATGGCGGAATAATAGGAAAAAAAGACTTTATTCCTGGTATCTTCAATCCTGTTTCCAACATCTGTTCAAGATTCACCCATCCACCACCTTCCGAACCAGGTCATCAATCATTCTTTCGATCTCTCCTTCTGATGCAATCATGGCTCTACTAATAAAATTAAGGCCAGGGACAAAGGTGGCTCCATCCCTAGCAATATGTCCTGTATCTACTGCGGCCCATTTATATCCTGTATGCTTCCCTCCCTTTACGCTGACATAAAGGTTCCCCCGTTTATCCTTCTTAACAGCAAACTTAACATCATCTTTCATATGGATGTATGGCCGGCTACCATCATAATTTGACGGCATAATCTGTTTTGCCCGCAGCTCGACATCGGAATTATGTAGAAACTGTACCACCTTTCCGCGAACTATTGACCCTATCTTTCTCAATACAATTCTTTCATTCTCCTGCAATTGTTTTGGCATTCTGTTAATCATTTCATTAATGGATACCATCGCGTCCTCATAATCAACCTGTACCTTCATATCATCACTACCCCACAGTCAATTCCATTGCACTCTCATTTGTTTGATAGCTGCGAAGGACGGTATACTCAACCCCTCTATATGACACTATAGTAGGTACACTTCCCTTCTCCAACTGCTCAGCCACCATCTCCCAGTCATACGGGTCAATCTCCAGCACAAATTTTGGCCTTAGCCCTACCGCATAGGCTCCATAGAATTCTGCTCTTGTAGAAGATTTCTTTTCGCAGTAAATATCCTCCGTGATTCGGCCTATTGTACCCTTATCTGCCTTCATCCCAATCAGTGTACAAATTTCATTCCTCATTTTACTCCTTATATTCCTCAGCCAGGGACATCGCAATCTTCATACCTTCATAGGCATCCTTATATCGATCTGCTTCACCATTGTAATTTTCCTGCCATCTAAGATATAATCGCAGGCACGCCTTTACTAAGGATACGTCACTGGGTAATATCTGCACTCCGCACATTGCAAGGTCCGACAGGTATGCATCTTTCAATTGCATAAGCTCCGAATCCAGTTTGTCATGTCGGATTCGGAGCATGGTCCTTAGTTCTTCTGGCAGTACCTCTAATTTCAGGTTAGCCATCATTATCACCCCTTAGGTCAAGCATTCTTTTTCGTAATGGTGACAAGTGAATTCTTATCTATCACCTTACCATCACAAATCATGACAGCCTTGGTTACCTGGTCTTCCGTATCATTATCCTCATAACTCTTGACCACCATGTTATAGTTTGTATTGAACATGTAATCAGACCAATCAAACAGGAATGCTACGACAGTATCCTTTGCAATCGCGGACCCAAGGCTTGTCATGTAATCATTCAGCACCACCCGGCGCCCGAGCAGTGTCCTTTCCGGTTTCCCGTCAATCCCATAATTCACGCGGGCAATGGGCTGCTTGTTTGTATCCACCATCCCGATGAACTTCATGAACGTCTTTTTTGTCATGTTCCAGACAGCTCCATTCTCATAAGCAAGAGGGAGGGCCGCTTCCGCATCCACAAGTGTCTGATAGGTTGGGTCTGCACTGACCGCAAGGTCGATATTCTGCCCGTCAGCTACCGCCTCTGTCAATACCCCTTTTGGCTGTCCGGTTCCACTTCCAGTAATAAACGACTTTTCCTGCGCCTTCACCATTGCCTCTGATACACTGTTCACAAACACGGTCTCGAATACCTGTAAGGACATGACCGAAGTTTCCAGTGTCATGGAGATGGCGCATCTCAGTTTGTATCCCTTAATGTCAATCTGCCCGGTTGTTTTTTTCTGCGTATCACTGCCAGTTCCTTCGGCTACCCAGGTTGCTTCTGGCTTCACGCTGGATGTAGGGACCGTAACCCCCGCTGCAAAGGCCGTTTTAGTCACAAGAGGAAGAATCGTTCCGGTTGTCTCCATCTTTTCTACAATTCGATTAAGGACCGTAGGGGAGATTACCGACCCCACATCTGTTGTCTTTGTGGTTGCTGCAGCATTCACGAATTTAGTAGGGATGGCAGTTCCATTCAGCACATAGTTCATAAACGCCTTTCTGTACTCAATGGAATCATACATATCTGCTGTTTCATCCTGGTTGCAAGGATTGAAGACTGCTCCTTCTCCTACACCAGCCAGCGGTACCGGCGGCTGCGCCAATGCCCTCAAGTTGGCAGATGCCTTGGCTGCTGCCTCAAAATCCTGGTCCAGCTTTGTGACGGCGTCCATCTTCCCGTTTGCATCCTCCAGCTTCCCCTCGTTAATCAATGCTTCCGCCTCATTGATGAGGACCTTCCTCTTTGTTTCGTACTCATTCCTAGTCATTGATAAGTTCTCCTTTCAGATTTAAAATTCGCAGCCTCATGGCTGCCTGCTCTTTCTGCCTAAAAAAATCCGGGGTGTCTGGACCCGGAGCTTTAATTATGTTTCTTATTTTTTCTATGGTTTCATCTGGGATTCCAGAAAGACCATTCTTCATTGGGATTGCATCATCTTTAGAAAACATGATTCTGTCCACAAAGCCATATTCCACAGCCTGCTGGGCCGATAAGTATGTCTCCCTATCCATTAGGTCCTGCAATGTCCCTGTATCCATACCGGTCTTGTCCGTATAGGCATTCATGATTGACTGGTTTGCTGCCCTCAGTGCATTCCCTGTATTGTCCATGTCCCGGTAATCACCGGACACTGATGTCTGCACATTATGGATCATGAACATCCCAGTTGGGCTGATTTCGCTTTCACCAGCCTGGGCAATGACTGATGCGGCACTCGCCGCAATGCCTGTAATCCTAATCAGTTTCTTTCCAGGATAGTTCCGCAGCTCCGTATAGATTTCAGAGCCTGCCGTGACACTGCCTCCCGGTGAATTGATATGGATTTCAATATCTTCCCCTCCTGCCTCCTGTAATGCCCTCAATATCCGTTTAGGGGATGTGTTCTCGATCCCAAGCCAGTCATAAACCCAGTCATTACCGGATTCAACGATCTGTCCCTTCACGTCAATCCTTACCGCCATCTTCCTCACCTCCTTCAAAAAGCTTCATGATTTCCATCCTGGTCTCGTTGATGTTCTCCAGGTTCATGTCCCCTATAAGTCTCCTGACCTGATTCACGGTCTGCGTATCAAGCCTCCTAAGTGGCTTATCCCCATCTGCAACTGGTGAAAGGTTGAATGTCTCCCTCCACTCATTCGGGGTCAGTGCCCCACGGTCCACCATTGCCTGCAGCGCAAGCTTGGTTGAAAGGCTTGCACATTGAAGGTTTGATGCATCAAAATATATCCCATTCCCAAACCCACGTTCACGCCGTGTGAACAGCTTTCTGGAATACTCCTCCCCTAACTGTATTGCTACCGGTTCAATGACTGCCTCAAAATAGCTGTTCCATTCATCCTCGGTATAATTTGAATGGACTATTTTTTCATTTGTATTGAAAAACGCATAGAGCCTATCCTTCGTGTTCGCCTGCTGCATGGCATTCGGCACATAATCCTTTGGATCGATTCGGATGGCATCCGCTTTCGCGTCTACGCCGGCTGCACCAAATGTAGGACTTGAAACACTCAAATAATTGTCAACAAACTCCTGAACATTTTTTTTCATATCCTCCGGGCGCATTGGCGTTGTATATTTAAGCAACCAGCGGATAACACCGCTGTTTCTAATTGCCTTTACAATCCCCTGGTCCGTTGTGTTTACCACTTCCATTAAGGGTGTAAGAGCTTTATATGGCGACTCTCCAAATATATCATTGTCCTTAAAATCATTCCGGATATGGATGACTTCTGTATATGGAACATTTAGCGTTTTTCCGTTCAGGAAGGTGAATTTTAAATATAGCTCCAGTCCTACATACTTTGTTTCCACCATGATTGCTGGTATCGGATACTGCTGCACTGGCAGTCCGTTCTCATCCCTGACCACCAGGACAAACGCATTATTATTAAGTGCGAATTGCGTTGCCACCTTTTCTAACATCGTATGTCCTCCCATGTAGGGATTTGGTTCCTCTAACAGGAACCGCATATATGGCTCTGGATTAACGTCCACTTTTCCATTATATCTTCTGACATGCTTCGCCTGGAGCTTTCCAACCGCTTTTGAGAATGGACGGATGCAGGCCCTGACGATATCGCTATCGTACACATCACCAGTCCATGCCGCGAACCCATTCCCAGTCTCGGTTATCATCTTAAAGGCAGTCCCTGCCGTCACATTCAATAATCTCCTTGCCACATAATTCCTAATTCCCAAACGCTCCCCCTCCTTTCCCTAATCCTTAAATCAAGCTTTGCAGTTCCCCCATCTTGTCCTGGAGAACTTTATATCCATCTATCAGAGCCAATGTCCCATCAATCCTGTTCCTGGTATCCATCCCTTTTACCGGCTGGATATTTCCATTTACATCTGTCTTGACCACAGTATTGAAGAAACACCATTTGTCAATCGGATGGTCGTTATATACAATCAGTTTTGCCTGCAGATCTGCCTTCAGGTCTTTCATTGGCTGGCTCAATGTTATAACGCCTTGTCGTACCGGTATCATGGCCTTCTCTCCAAATTCAGACTGGAACTCTCGCAGCAATGAATCATCTATATGCCACGGGTCATAACCAATGTACAGGACGTATATATCCTCCTGGTCCCGCAATTCGCAAAACCAATCCAGCATGACCCTTTTGTCAACCTTGTTTCCCGGAACAGTCCTAAGCAATCCCTTATCCTTCCAGAGTTGATATGGCACATTGTCCCGCTCTCTTCTGTTTCCTGTTTCTTCCTGCCTGTCAAGGACTGCCTGTGGCATCCAGTACATCTGCCTCACATAGATGTTCGGGTCATCACGCCTCATGCACAGCACCTTCGCGGCCGCCAAGTCTACTGAATCAGCAGCGTCCAAACCACCAATCCCATATCGGAACGGACCCGTAAAGGTCGCTGTGTTCTCAAAGTCTTCAAACCGTAACCATGCCGCCTCTGATGTTTGTTTAAGGTTAAAATCCTTTACAAGCACGGTCGGTTTGAAAGATTCATCATCCTTTGCCTTCTGGACCATCTGCCGCAGGTAATCAATAGACTTAACTGTCCCAAGCCCTGGGTTTGCCTTTATCCAGCATTCCTCTTTGTCCCACTCATCTATATGGTCAAGTTCGTAGATGAACGGAAGGAAACGATTATTCCTGGCCCTGTCAAACAGCACATCGGATGCATATTGATACTGGCTGTCGAAAATACCTTCCCTGACAAAACCATTCGTGGTGATACAGAAAAGGAGCGGCTGTTCACGCGCTCCCATTGATTGTTTGACCAAGTCATAAATATCCCTGTTTTTAATCGCTGCCAGTTCATCAATTACCCCGCAGTGCGTATCAAGCCCATCCAGACTGTTGGTGTTACTGGCAAGAGCTTTTATGAAACCCATGTTCATGGCACAGTATAAATCCGCGGCCCTCTTCCGGATATGTTTTTTCAATAAAGGAGACTGCATCCTCATTTTATTTGCCGCATTGAATCCGAGCCTGGCCTGGTCTAACATTGTTGCGACATTATATATCTGCGGTGCGCCCTCCTTGTCGTTCATCAGCATGTCCAGCTCTATGGCGGCAGTCTCTGTTGTTTTACCATTTTTTCTCCCTTCAATAATCAATACCTCATTATATTGCCTTAAATTATTATCATCAACGAATCCAAAAATGGACTGTAACCTCGCTTTCTGGAAAAGTTCCAATCGGAGAGGCTGCCCCAATTTTCCGGTAGGTAATTTACAGAATCGTTCTATAAATTCGATATGGCGGTTGGCAATCTCCAAATCGAAATGGAACTCACCTGGATTCAAGTATTTTTCCATCAGTGTATCTGCAATTCGCTTCATTTTTTCGCAGGCAATTATTCTTCCGTCGCCTATTCCGGAAAAATACTGCTCAAATTCAGTCACCCTTACCACCACCCAGGAAGTCTAATAATTCATCTGTCTTTTGACCTTCTTCCGGAAGAAGGTCAGTAAGCTGTTTTATGATTTTTTGGTATGCTGTATTCATCGTGTTGTATAGGTCTGCTACTGGCCGCTTTCTATCGTATGGCGCCTGTCTTTCCCCCTGCTGGAACATTTCCGTAAATCCGTTTTCATCCAGGTCCGCCTCGAAGTCCTCCAATGTTGCCCTCATAAATGCGGCCCGTTTTATCAATCCCTCAACTGTTTTCTTTTTATGTTCGTCCACATTCACAAATAATTTTTTTAGTCTGTTTTCTTCCTTCTTTATCCGCCTATCCTTCTCCATTATGTTTCACTTCCTTCCATTGGGGTGGGGGTACTGTAAATTTTCATCCATAAAAATTGATGTGGGAGACTCGGTGAAATTCTTTTAACCCCTCGACTATCTGAAGGGGGGAGTATCAATTTTTTTCGACCTATATTATCTGACAATTCAATTCAAACTATCTATTTATTTTATAATTATCCGACAACTTTGACAGGGTTCCCGTCATCGTCAAATATACAGTGCCTCTGCTTATCACTCTTCCTATAAAGAAAATGGCCGGCTTCCCTATCGTGACATGGCTTGCAGACATATTCCAGCAGGTTATGATTAAGGGAAATATCTGGGTTAGAAATGTTATCAGGCGTAAGTATAATTGTATGATGCACCATATATCCCAGGCGCTCATGGCATCGTTGGCACAATCCCCCATCAATAGATACTCTCTCTGAGATAAAGGCTTTCCGACATTTCCGCCACTGCCCCGAATCGTAAAACGCTCTCGCAAACTCTTTTGCCATCAACCTCATTCCTATCATTATTTTGCAAAATAAAAGCACTAGGTCAAATCCCTAGCGCTATAATCCTAATATAGTATTTTGCTTTCTAACGAGTAAAGCTTCTCAGATGGTTCTGCAATTAATACACCCGACTCATCGTAATAATAAATATACGCTTTCTGTGTATCCTTAAGTGCCTTATACTTTTGACAAATTGCCGTTATAGTTGTGTTGACAGCCAAGCAGTAACTTGCCTTATCCTTCTCTTCTGCTGAATACCAGATTTCATCACTCAAGATAATCCTATAAGTTCCTGCCTCATTACTCTCAATCTTTTTGATATTATTCAGTCCATTTAGATATTCTGTAATTTCATTGTTCATTGATTGATAATCGATGCCAGGATTAAATGTTTTCCATATTTTTATCAAACAGGCTATGATAATAACAATAGATATTATAATAAAAACAAAATACCTTTTATTCTTAGCAGTATTCTCCGTCAACTCTCTTCCCTCCTGTTTTTCTTTATTATATAATAAATCATAACAAAAGAAAAGCCTCCTGTTTCAGACGCCGGGAATTGGGTATATAAAAGGCACCCATTGCTGGATGCCTGAATGCTTACACTTTTCTCAATTATAATTATAGCATACCTTTTTGTTTAATTGGTTTAATTTGTTTAATCTTTTATGTATTTTTTTACTATTTGAGAAATACGGCCTTTTGTATACCCAACTATTCCAGCCACCTCAATGGCTTTCTTTCCCTCAATATATCGAAGGGCTAAAACCTCCTTATCCCTGGTATCTTTAATAGCTGAAATGAATTGCTCCACTTCATCCACCTCTTTCTCTGCCTGATCAATCTCCTGACCCAATCTTTTGATACGCTCTGCTTGTTTATCAGCTTCCACTGGTTCTTCCATCATAACTGTAAAACGCTGTTCTATGTATGGGAAATCAGGACTTGACCCCTTTACTTTTCCCAGCACAGTAGAAATTTCTTTCATCTGCTCATCCTGTATTTTATTCCTGTTTCGCTCAATCAACCGCTTATTCGGCAGATACGCCTCCAATAATCTTCTTGTCAATCCGAATTCCTCCTATCCTACAAAGCGTGCATGTGCCTGCCGCACGGTGTCCTTACTAATAGCTGCATAGCACTTAAGAGTTGTATCAATCTTGACATGGCCCAGTACCTCCTTCACTATCTCTGCCGGCGCCCCTTTGTTAATCATATCGGTTCCCACAGTACGGCGGAACACATGCGGGGTGACCTTGACATCCGCCAACTCTTCGTCCCTCTCTTTAATTCGTTTCAGGATATTCCTAACCGTCTGGGCCCCGATGCGCCTGCATTGTCCGTGGGGAGAAACAAATAACGCAGGGTTATCGTCATTCCGACTTTGAAGATATCTCCAAAGGTGCAGGGCTACCTGTCCATTGAGGCATACCTGGCGTTCCTTACGCCCCTTCCCATATACGATTGCCGTCTTACGATTAAAGTCAACGTCTGACTGATTCATGCCGCACAACTCAGATACACGTATCCCTGTCACATATAACATGTCACATATTGCCAGCTCCAGCTCGTCCGCACATGCGCATCTCACCATTTCCCGCTGTTCAGGTTGCAGTGTGGGACCTATCCGGTATTCCACCTTAGTTTCCTTATGTTCTTAATGTTATTCTTATATCCCTTGATGCTCCCGTCAGTACATCCATCCAGCTTCATCTGCAGGAGATATTGTTTCAAATACTCCACAGTGCGGTCCACATCCACGGAAAGCGCTGTTTCCTCCTCAAATATTTGGAACCTGGACAGGCACATATACAATATCTGTTTGACCTCATTCAGCCGTTCCTGCTCCTCAACCACCTGCGTCACGTTATCCATTACCTGCATGATTATCCGATCTATATTCACCTGTTCTGCCATCATATTGCCCTCCTCAGTCCTGGTATTATTTTCCTGTTGATTTAGCTGTCTGAGTCAGATATAATATGCTCAGACGTATTAGTTTGGCGGTGGTAAACATCTTGGCGGGTGTCCACCGCTTATTTTTTTCGCACGTATGTTCTTTCCTGTCGTTTTTTATTGCCGGGGTAATCCCCCGGCTTATCTTATGTCTGTTTACGCTTTGATTCCTTGTTGGCGCTATCAGCATCCAGATGTGGACACGCCCAGCACCCGTACCGTATCTTGCCCTTGTTGTTGCGCTGGCCATCACACCCGTGACGCCCGTTGTCTATGTAGCACTGTCTCATAATACCATATCACTCCCTTCGGCGGCTCCCGCAGCTCCGGAACCGGGCACAGGCTGGTGTACATGTAGGCCGGCGCCGTCCGGATGCGCTCCTTGATTGCCTCGTCTGCCCGGGCGGCCAGGGCCTTGCTGCGGTCTATGCGGCTGACCTTGGACTGCTTACTGCCTCTCTTTATCACAGGTACCTCCCTTCGTATCATAAATATCAGTTTAATGGATATCCGCAATATCTTTATATTGTGCGGTCTTGTCTCGTCCACCACCTTGATTGAAATGAAATCCAGTATCTGTAATTTTAGTAATTCGACACCCGCCACAGCCACCGCCGTCATTCCATTTAATCGTTACCGTATCACCTACATCGAACGCAGTCTCTTTTTCTTTGTCTATAATTGATTTGTTCGTTTCAAATCTCATGAAATTCTTTCCTCCCAAATGTTAATATTGCTATTGAATAGTTGCTTTAAAGCTGTTATAATTGAATCAAATAACAGGGAACGCAAAGCCGCCAGCAGACCCTTGTGTGGTTGAAATTCCACACCCGCTAGTGAAAACGTCGGGCAGAGCCGTAAGGCTCTTTTTTTGTTCCCTTAAAGTGCTAATATGGTCGAATACAACCATTTAAAATTTTTCTGTCATCTATGATCTGAAACTCTGTTGGAACACATGAACTACATAGAATTGAATCAACTACATTTTTCAACGCGTTCACAAATGCAAAATCTAAAATCACTTGATCTGCCCTATGTCCCATCAAGTATCGTATTTCAGGACGAATAACCTTATATATCGTCCCTCCTTGGGTACGAATCCTTTTTCGCCCCTTGCTATATTCTGCAATAGGTTCTGTTTCAATATTGCATATTGCATTGAGTATCCTATCGCCCCGCTGCATATTTTCTGGTATGATTAAAATTTCTAACACTTCACACCTTCTTTCTTCAAATGCTAATTCGAGACTATGGGAAGAAACTGAAACATCCACGCCTCATCCATGATAGACACAATGTTCCCATCCTCATTAATAGCCAAAATCTCAAGTATTTTAGGCTTAATAATAGTCTCTCTATTTTCCCACGTTCCTTCCGGCATCCTTGCTTCCATAAGCGCTACTGCATTTAATACTTTGTCTCCGTGGATTACCTTAAATCTGCTCAAATCAATTCCCATACGCTGTTCCTTCCTCCGATTCTCCCGAAAATTTAAAATAGCTACTATGTTAATTTTTCAGTTTGGTCTTTCAATTTCAGCACCGGCTTCCAATTCTTTTTTCAGTGCAATAATCGCATCTAAAACCTTATCGTTGTGTTCGCCTAATTCTTGTTGCCATCCGGACGTCGCCATGCGTAACGGATTATTATACCGTTTCTGTCCTTCGGCAATCTCTCTTAATTCTTTGATTTCATCATCTGTTATCGTTAATACATCCTCGCAAATCTTATATATTTTATTTTCCATCTTTTAATCCTCCAAATTGTTAATCTACCCTATCAAGGGCAATGCGATAGTTTACAGTATCTTTTTCTATCCCTATGTACTCCCGGCCCAGCTCCTGACAGGCCACACCTGTTGTATTGCTCCCCATGCAGCTATCTAAAACCGTATCCCCAGAATTGGTGTATGTACGGATAAAATACTTACATGCCTCTAATGGTTTTTGGGTCGGATGCAGCCTCTCACGCTGTGTATCCCATTTAAACCGCAAAACATCGCGAGGATAACGCTCCGTGCTCCCTCCTCCTGATATGCCAGTTCGTGTCTTACCATAATTGCTGCCATCGCTTACATGCTTGGTATAGCTGTGTACTGGACTATGTCCGGTTGTTATCTGCGGATTATAAGTGGGTAGGTGCTTATAAAATATCAGTACATTTTCATGGCACTTCATCGGCATTTTAGCAGCATTCAGATGTCCAGTACCCTTTGTTTTTTCAATAATCCATTCATACCTGTACATTTTCAGGTTACTGCAGGCCAGTACCTTATCAAATGGGGACTGTGCCCAAAGAGCTATACACCCATTGTTTTTAATAATCCGGCTGTAATGCTCCCACAACCGTTTAAGGTCAATCATGCAATCCCAGCCATTGCGGGTTGTCCCATAGGGTAAATCTGTAAAAATCATATCTATGGATTTATCTTGTATGCCCGGAAGAATGTCCAGGCAATCTCCTAAAAATAATTCCATGCGTTCAAGGGGCCGCTGCAGCTTTCATCCGGATAGCCCGGCCTCCTTCCTTAATCACTCAAACCTTAATTTGGCTTACTATTTTCATTCTTAATATCTTTTACGCAATCACGACAATAGCAACCTTGAACCCCCTCTATCTCATACAAAAAACACATCCAATACCTATTCCATTTTCCATTGTCAGAACATCTCTTACAACTCCCTTGACCTTCACCGCTACATTCAGTTATTTTCATTTATATCTCGCTTCCTCCGGTTTTCCCGGAAAATCCTAATTTATAGGCCCAAAGGTAACTCTACCTGACCTATCTCATAATTCATCCACAAAGTTTCAACCCTGGGTATCCCAGCCTCTGCCTGTGTCTTCTTGCTAACCTTCCTCCATCCTATAAGCATCTGGTTATACAGGTCATTGTCATAGCCAGATAGCAGTACCTTTCCCGGATGCTCCACAAGCAGTTCCAACAGTTCAATATGTTCATTGTCTTCCATTTCATACCGGTAAAGATAATTTTTCCGTGTCCCATGTAAGTAAGGAGGGTCGACATACATAAATACATCCGGCGTATCATACCGTCTAATCAGTTCTATTGCTGGCAGATTCTCAATCTGAGCATTTTTTAAACGTTCCCCAGCTGCCAATAATCTCTCCGGCAAATTTCTCCATTCTTTTGTGGTATAAGGGCTTCTGGTTTGTTGGCTACTCCTGAATCCACTGAAATAGGCGTTACTGGCCCCATAGCCCATCCAACACCGTACCGCAAACTTCCTTGCCTTTTCTATATCCGTATCCTTATCTAAATTTTCACGGGAACCATAATATTCATCCCTACTATATGGCGTCATCTCCAGCTGGGTCATCAACTCCTGTGGCCTCTCCCGGATAACCCTAAAGTAGTTGACCACATTCCCATCCAGGTCATTCACTGTTTCGATTCTGGCCGGAGTTTTGTTAAAAAACACCGCCCCACTGCCAAAGTAGGGTTCCAGGTATACTTCATGTGGGGGTATGTATTCACAAATCCAGTCAGCAATGCGGTTCTTTGCTCCTGGATATTTCAATACACATTTCATAATTCACTCCTTTGCTAAATAACGATATAGTGGATGTGCGCCAGACCGGAACCCCTGGCCGTATGGTCCTCCATTATCTCTCCATAGGCACATCCGCTGCTGGTCTTACTGGTTGTGCATACGCCAGAGCCATGCCAGCTATCTTTACGCAGTCTCGGTCCTGCGAATCAGGTACCGGTATGCGCTGCTGCGTTATAAGCATTACACGGGCATCTGGTATGGGCATGGGCTGCCAAGGTAGCACCGGTCCACAAATGCCTCTGCCTCTCCGCTCTTCAGGGACTTAATAGCCATCTCATAGGCCTGTATCTGCCTCTCTGCCTCTGCTATAAAACCTATCTTGTCAGGTATCGTGTTTCCGACAATTCCAGTGCGTACCATTTGCTCCCATCCCTTATCTGTGGTTTGGTAGCGGTATGTATTAATATGTTCCTGTAGTATCACTATTGCTCCCTGTCTATCTATCATTCCTCTACCTCCTGATGCATTTCGTCGTATTGGTACTGTAAGCGGCATTCTTTACAGGTTTCACAGGGTTCTCCCTCCCCATCAATGGTCCTTAATCCGGCACATAAGCCTTCCTCCATTCCTGGATTTTCACAGCGCCGAACCATATAACAACGAGCAATCGCATGTTCAATCCTTTTTTCATCTGCTTTTACCCTTCGATATATCCAGTCCAGAAGCATGAGTAAATCCGCTCTTGTTGTTGCATTATGTGTTGCCAGGCTTAACTCCAGTTCTATCAAACTCATCTTTTTTTCGTACGGCAACCATTCAAACCTTTCTTTGTCAAACTTCATCTTCAATCCTCCTCTAAATATGTGTCTTAGCGACCATTCTTTGATGTTCAACCAACAATTCACCCACAGCCTTTGCAAACTCCCGCTTAAGGACAGGCATGTTGTCAATCAGTTCGCCGTTGGATACTTTACGCTTAATCCCGGTTCGCTTCCTAAACTCTGCCTCATACTCCTCCAGTTTTACTCCATGTTTCTTCATCCTGGATTTCACAACGTTATATGTAGCACATCCAAAGTTTGTTGTGTCGCCTCTGGCTTCAATAAGCGGCTGAATGATTTCCTGCCGTGTCTTACCCTGCTCTGCTTCGGCTGCCATCCGGCGCCGCTCCATCTCCTTACGGCTGTCCTCCTCCAGGTTAGAGAGGATAGGCTCAAACAATGACCTCAGTTTCTTATCTTCGGATATCACCTCCAGGCATGAGGCTTTCTCAGCGCCTGTAGCGTATTTATAATCCTTAATGGCCTGCTCAGATACAAAACCATATACATCACGCATCTTTCTGTAAATGCGCGTCAGTACATTGTTAAAATCAGAGTAAAGCTCTGGGTAACTCTTTACCAACTTGTCTACCCTGCGGCGCATTTCAATCTTCCAGACATAAGCCTCAGAAACTTGTGGTTTCTCATCTGCATTTTGCTTACCGCCTCCATCCTCCAGCAGCCGTATAATCCTCTCCTGGTCATTCTGCACTACTCGGAATTTTGCTTCCAGCACAGTAATGATGTCAGACCTTAATGTGGCTAACTGCTGCTCCACGTATGTCCTATCTACAAACAGTGCACTGGGTTTTCCCATATTCACTCACTACCTCCAATCCATTCCATTGTCCGTTGCATAGCAATGGCGTCATAATCCGTGTCTCGTTGGTCAAAATTGTGGAACTTATTATTATCTGGCTTAGTACTTCCCTGCAAAGGTCTCGCTTTATCCTGTGCTCTTGCAAGCCAACTGTTTAAAAACCTTTTAGCTCCGCCCCTAGTCTTTCGGTTTGTGGGATTGCTCTCACACCATCCCACAATTTTCCGTATCTCCTGCATGACATCAATAGCCGGATAGAGCTTCTGGTACATGGCCACGTCATTCTCCGTCACATCAAACAGGGTTTTATCATTCAGGACAAAGGACATTGCCACCTGGCTGCCTGGAGCGGTTTTAACCGACTCCGGGCAAGATGTATTTTCTTTATCCTTTACTTTATCCTTATCCTTTACCTTATCCTTTACCTTGGGTTCCGCTTTGGTTTCGGTTTGGTTATTTGTTGGTTTATTGTTGGTTCTGGTTTGGTTATTAACTGGTTCTTGCGAGGTTTTAGGTCTGCCACCCTTGGTTCCATTTAGGTATTTACGGTTATTAGCATCAATCTGTGGTTTGGTAAGAAGGAATATTGTCCGTTCTATCCCGCTTGTTTCCGGTTCCTTCTCATTCAACCCATACTCCATGATTGCAGTTACCGCGGCCTTAAACTGTTCTGGCGGAAGTTCTTTGACGGCTTCGTAGAAACTCCTGTAAAATACTACGCTCTCCCTCATATCAACCACCATCCAGTTGTCTGCCGGCATCCCACTCACGATACAAGTTTATCCAATCTTCCAGGCGCATTGTGACTAACCAGGAGCCACGATTACGGCGGTGGAACACGGATGGGTAGATTTCCTTGCCTGCTGGTATCTGTTCCGCCTGCGTGTCATTTATAGCCTGCTGAATGGCATCATAAAGATTAAGGCGCTCAACCCTCTTGCACTCTATATGGATTCCAGAAAGTCCTACTACATCCGCATCACCATTTGAACCGCTGTACTGTTGTCCCCTTCGGCAATCGTATCCATAGTCTCGGAGATAATTGGCAAGTTCCCTCTCGCCTCGTTTTCCTTTGTTGCGCTGTGATTTTCCCATCATACGCCTCCTATCCCAAACATACTAATCTGTCCAGGTATCTCCTTGCTCTTAACACTGGATACAAACCGTCTTGCTCCTCTTGTGGCTGCCTTCATGGCTTTCATCCGTCTTTCCTGCCTCGCAAGCCATATATAGGTCTCTTGTCTCCCTTGTAGAGTTGATTCCGGTATGTAATAGCCATCTCCATTATCCAGGTTAATGATAACCTTATCATTACGTAAGGCCTCAATTGCTTCCCTGATTCGTCTATATCCGGTTACTCTGCTGAGTTCTGACCGGCTCATAGCATTATTCCGTCCTACTCCCAAGGCATTATATACATTGTATTGGATTACTCCAAAATTCTTAAAGGTTCTCAGTTCAATCCCTCCTTTCGGGCCGGGTAAAGGAGGTTTGATAGGTCCCGGCCCAGGGTCAGAAAGTATATCGTGACATATTAGCAATCTGACCAGTAATCATTACCGTTGTATGTATCAGCCTATTGGCATTGATACTGATTTCAGTTTCCTTTTTTCAAAGATTCTTCGTATTCCTCGATGACCTTAAAAAATTCGCTTGCCTTTAACTCTTTAAATCCTGCTAGGTTGTCAAAATCACAATCTGCTTTAAAACTTGCATACAATACATTGTTTATCATAAACAGTCTGCTGCTTGTCCGACCAAATACCCTAAATTCAAATGATAAAATAGGTTTGTGCGGTGATTTCAACCCTAGCGCCTTGCATTTATTAACCCATGCTTTTGCAGGTAAAGAATTTTTCTTAAACAAGCCCGGTGTATCCTTCTTAAAATACTTTCCAAACTTATCAATATCACCATCCGTTGGACAAATGTACAACCTCTCTGCCGATTGATAATATTTATGAGTTTCAAAACCTTGCTCCTTTGCGAACTCCACAAACGCAGTATTTACCTTTTCTGACATGGCCTTATAATCTATGTACTCTTTATAAATTGGACTGTCAGACGTTACTATGTAATACTTTTCCATCTAATTCTCCTCAAATGCTAATCTAAATAACTTTTTCCAAACTCCTGCCGGAATTCTTCCCTGCTCCCATAGTGTGTCTCATAGTATTCCTGGGCCATCCTTTTAAGCTGCAGGTCAATTGTGCTGTTTTCCTGGGTTCGTTTAAACCTAACCCCGTTGGGATGTAGGTCATATCTCAACGGCATGATAAATCCTCTATTCTCTGACTTTTCCTTGTACCCCTGCCTGCCCTCAAATATATGGTGTCGCTCCACATAGGGGCTGCCAGTAAAATAACAGTGGTCCATATCATACGTGAATACACTCCATAACTTTTTAGCCATCCTGCGCCCTCTTTTTATAATGTTGGTCATATATATCCATCATCCGTTCCAGCTCCTGCGGAGGAAGCGTCTCTATACCCATCTCCTGGCACTCTGATACCAGACCATCAATGAGCTTGCTCATCTCATCCGTATCGTATGCACTGGACCCTCGCATCATGATGTATGTGCGAAATGGGGTTCCATCACTGGCAACCTTGACCTCGCCGGTTGGCTTGATGTGATATGTTTCTGCCTCCAGGGCCTTATTCTCTCCCTCATCATCATCCGGCACAACAACATATATAAGATGGCCGTCCACTTCCTCCAGCTTTCCGTAACAGCGGAGCATGAGATTGTGCGCCCGGTTTTTGCTTATCCCGGATGCCTCAGCCAGTTTTGTGATAAGCTGCCAATAATATGCGTTTGCGTCCAGGCTGCGTTTCTTCCTGTAGACTTTGACGGCGAGTGTCAGCATCTTATCGGCCAGCTTGTTGATGTCGCTGCTTACATCGCTGTCAACTTCAAACGTAAGCAGGAACCGTCCAGTAATCCAATCCTTTGTGACACTTTTTAGCATCCCCTTACAATCCATACGTTGTTCCTCTTAATTCCATGGTAGTCCTGATTCAGGGTCATCTGGCGGGATTGTCTCAGGGTCTGGGGTGGTAGGCTTATCCGGCTTTTTTTTCAGGACATTCATTGCATCTTGAAACTGATCTATTTTCATTTCATGAATGTCATTTAACTGATAATTTTTTAAGATTCTGGGCTTGCCAACCCCTGTCCTTTGCAACTCAAAAAACAGTGTGTTAATATGTGCCTCCGTAACGAGGTTAGACTCCTGTTCCTCCGGCTGACTCTCAGTCTGTCCCAGCTTGTATACCACCTTGTTGCTCTTGCGCCTCTTGATTTCCAGCGCATTAATGTTGCGGTTATCATCATATCCGATACGTGATACATAAAAGCGGTCGTAGCAGCTATATTTCGTCTTGCCGTTGCGGTCTTTACCGTTCTCGCAGATTTCACAGTTATCCTTGCTAATCCAGATAAAAGGAGCAGTATATAACTCTCTGCCAATACCCCAGTTAAAGCAGGCCCGCTTAAAACTGTCAGAGGCAAGGCCCTTCTCCTTCTCGGTGTTGCTTTCTGTGCCAGTATCCTCTTTCTCAATCCACAGCCCCTTCTCCTCATCCCATATGGATACAATGCAGTTTGCATTATCTCTGCAATGTCTCCGCTGCCAACCCATGGGGCCTACTGTCTCATCAAGTATGTTTTGGTCTACTCTGGCATCCTTATACAGCAGCAAGGACAATCCATTTTGGGATACCGTCGCAATCCTACAATCAATCTCATCCTTTTTCAGCAGCCGAAATTCAAGCTTCTCCTTCTCCATCCGTTTCACACTCCTTTTCCATCACCCGGCTGGCCCACATATCAGCCATATGTAACAACAGGTACAAAGGCGTTTCTTTACCCTGTATCTGGTATTTGAAATTGCCGTACATACCATTGTGCATCAGTATTGCCCAGTTCTCATCCTCCGTCAGGTTAATATAACGACCTGCAATCTGTATGGAGCGGACTTCATGGTCAATGTACATAAGCTCTGGATTTCCAATATACGGCTTTGTGGGGGACTGATATGGCTCTGCATTCTTGCCACGTCCCTTAAGCATATTAACCACATAGTTTGGTTTCCTAAACTGACCAGCCTTTCCCAGGTCATGAAGTAACGCACATATAATGACGCTACTCTTATCCACTTCTGGATACAGGAGGCTGGAAAGTTTGTCCATCAGCTCATACACATTTAAACTGTGCTCGGCCAGTCCTCCGGTGCAGGCCAGATGATACTGTGTGCTGCATGGCGCTGTATAAAATCCCATCTCATCCATTTCCACTAGAAGGTCAGCAATGCCCTGCCTGCCAGTTGATAATAATAATTTCTCGATTCTATTCTTACTGTTCTCCATACAAATATCCTCCATCTAAATTTAGTTCATATTGCCACCCATCCATTAAGTGGATGGTATCTTGCGCGGACCGCCTACGCTCCCTGCGCTCTGTCTCCTGTTGCTGACACTCATCACATATATGTCCCTCTCCCGGGTCAAGATAACAACCACAGGAATCACAATGGTAAGGGTGCATTATCCCCGGCCTCCTGCTGCGCTTTCTTTTTTATCCCCAGGATGCTGAATATGGCATCATCATCTGTATATTTCACAGAATCAATGTAATCCTGTACTGCCTTGATTCTTTCAACTGCCATCTGCCCTTCAATGAACAGGTCGGCAGGCACGTTATTCATTCGGATATCAGATACTTTTGCCATCTTTACAATCCCCTTCCATATGTGTTATATTATCCGTAGAGTTATTTTTCATCTGGCCGACCGGAGTTCGCATCTCCCTCGGCCTTTTTCTTGCCTTTCCGTTTCCCCAGCCGAAGGGGTTAAGCCCCAGGGCTGCCGCCGCACGGTTTGTCCCATTCTTGCGTCTGCTCAATTTTCCCACCTCCATTCTGCACCTGCATTTCATCATGGTTCCACACACCTTGTTTCTTGCCCTTTTCTGTCTTATGTCCTATACTGTATATACAGTCATTGTTCTTTCAGAAAAAAGGAGTGTTTCTTATGAGTTACAATTTTGAAGATATCCTTCTCACCAACAAAGAAAAGCTAATATTGTTCGCTTTACGCTTCCATAAAAAGCAGGAAGGAAATATCAATGCACCACCATATAAGCAATTATTTAGGTATGATTTTATTTCCCCTAATTATTATCCAGAACGTGGACCAGAGGGGGAGGACATACCTGATGATACTTTTTCGCTCACTGATACCTATAAAAGATATCGAATATATCTACGTAAACAACGTATACATAGATATATGACCCCTATTGTAGTATCATCGGTAACAACTGTAGTGCTACATATACTACAACAGTTGTGGCTACCGGCACTATCAAATTGGATACGGGATTTTTTTTAATATCTTCTATAATGATTTTAATTAACCGCACCTTCTTCACCACCTTCCCTATATTGATATGTACCCGGCCCAGGTAAGGACCAGGAGTGTGACCGTCATTGCAAGCATGACCGTTAGGGCCACTATCATCCGCTCCGCATCCTTTCGGCCCCTACGTGCCTCATGTAACCCACCCTCCAGCCATATTCTGGCCTGGGTAAGCTCCGGTACAAGGTCACGGCGCTGGCGGGACGGGTCAGTGGTTAGGGGCATGTATCTGATGTCTGCTAGGCTCATTGGTATCCACCTCCTATCCTATTGACTTAATCTGCCCATATTTTCCACCACCACGTCTACGTTCAGTGGAAGCCATAGGCGTTCTCGGCTTCACATCTTTTTTTTCTACTTCCTCCATAGCCGAATCAACCCAACGCTTTATGGAATCTGGAAGAGTGTTAATATCAATGAGATACTTTTTCCCACGCCTTACACTTGGTATCACACCTGTCTTTACTAATATGGTGTAACCTTTAAGTGTAAGCTGTGTCTCCGGGTCCTGCTCTTGAAGCCATGCATAGCTTTCATTGATTCCGCGGAGTTTTGGTAAATCACACATTATTATCTCCACCTCCGTATTCATCTTCTTCAAAGTATTCTACAGAGACGCCAAAGTACTTAGCTAAAGCCACTAACTTTTTCATCTTAGGTATACTTCGCCCATTTTTCCAATCAGTAAATGTAGACTTTGTGATACCAGTTTCTTTTGATACCTTATAGTCTGTAACACCTTTAGAGTCTCTAAGAGCAACATACTTCTTATACACATTTTCACCTCCAATTTTTTGTTCTATTTTTCGAATTTCTATTGCAATTAGTTCGGAAATCAGTTATAATATGTTTGCGGGCAAATTATATAGAAAAAATTCTGTTTTGATTTCCGAACACATTTACATTGTAGTACGGATTTCAAAATTTGTCAATGCCTTTTTGTAATGATTTCAGAATTTTTTCAGAAAGGATATAGGATGTATGAAAGATATTGCGAATTGAGAGATTCTAAGGGTTATAAAGATGCCGATATCGCTAAAGGGACTGGCATTACCAGGTCCACATTTACCGATTGGAAAAATGGGCGAAGTATACCTAAACCACCAAAATTACAAAAAATCGCTGATTATCTGGGTGTCTCACTTTCTTACCTCATGACCGGAATTGAGGAAACACTGCCAGAAAATCCAAAACTTAATGAACGTGATAAACGTGACATTGCAAAAGACCTGGATCGTATAATGGAAGAGATAGCAAATGATACGGATGGCCCTCTATATTACAATGACCAGCCTATTCCGAAAAACAAAATTGATTTGCTGAGAAATGCAATTGAAGTAGCATTGGAGGATGCCAAAATAAAGAATAAGGAAACGTATCGGCCATACAAGTATAAGCCTAGACCAGAAAAAGATTAGGCCCTTTGGGTGGTGAATGAATTTTGAATAATATAAGAATACCGAAACTGGTATCATTTCTGAAAAGAAAATACGGAACTGATGACCCGGAGGAAATTGCTGACTATCTCGGTGTAACCATTATTAGGATGCCGTTAGAAGATGTAGTTGCTGGATTCTACAAAAGACTTAAACGTAGAAAATACATATTTCTCAATTCAGACATTGATGATGACGTATTTCTCCGTGTGGTTCTGGCGCATGAATTAGGACATGCAATCATGCACCCAAAAGAAAATTGTACTTTTATGAAAAGCAAAACACTTCTTCTAACGTCACGAATCGAAAAACAGGCCAATATTTTTGCTGCTTATTTATTGATTGACGATGATATGCTGGAAGAATTCTCTGGATATACCGAAGAACAATTTTGTAATTGTACAGGCTTCCCATCTGAATTACTTGATTTGAGACTGGTTTAAATATATAAAATAAAAGCCCCAGGAGCTACCAACTCCCAGAGCTTATCACATAGATACTATTGCCGGATTGCCCGGATGAATAATATCAGATTCGCACCTATATTATATCATCCTGCGCCAAAATCCGCAATGGCGTATTTTTTATACTCTTTTTTAGAAAGGATGACTAATATGGCAAGCATACGAAAACGAGGAAGCAGCTATGAAATTACTGTAAGTAATGGATATGATAGTAGTGGAAAGAAAATTACAGAAACAGAAACCTGGAAACCTGAACCTGGAATGTCGCAAAAAGCAATTGATAAAGCTCTCAACGAATTTGTTGTGGATTTTGAGAGAGATGTTAAATCAGGTAAAAATATAAAAGGCGCTCGAATGACATTGTATGAACTGTCCAAACTGTACCTGGAAGATATGAAGCCTCCCACTCTTGCCAGGACTACTTATAAAGACTACAAAGACAGGCTTGATAATCGAATCATCCCCGCAATGGGACATATCAAAATTGGGAACCTTAGAAACAATGATGTTAAGAATTATAAGAAAATGCTTAAGGCTGAATACCGCAATCCCAAAACAAAAAAACCATTATCTGACTCTTCCATCAAAAAAGATTGTGTAATAATAAGTGCCATGTTAAGCTACGCTGTTTCAGAGGGGCTGCTTGACATGAACATGCTGATATATGCGGGAAAGGTTACAGGGCGCAAAGAAGCCAAGAAAGAGACCTTGCCTAAGTATTTCACCATGGAGCAGTTAATACGCCTCATTGACGCTCTGGAACGTCCAATTGAGATTGTTCACAAAGAGCATAAGACTACGGTTCGTGGTAAGCAGTATGGCGTGAAAGAATATGTTCAGACATTTCAAGTTCCTAATAAGTGGAAACTATATTTTTACATAGCTCTTTTTGCTGGTGACCGGCGAGGTGAGAATGTATCTTTGACCTGGAATGACCTTAACATGGAAACGTGTGAAATCAATATAGATAAATCTACCGATTATGTTGATGGTACAATGGGTTTGAAAGATACAAAAACTCACAACATACGGGAAAATACCCTTCCTCCATATGTGATAGAAATAGCCAAGTCATGGAAAGCAGAGCAAATACAGCAATGTTTCAAAAAGGGAGAAACATGGTTGGGTTATAAAGGGAGTGACTACGATAAGAACTTTATTTTCACTCAAGCGAACGGAAACCAAATGCATATATGCAGCCCATACACTACCTTTAAACGCATCATCCGTATCTATAATCAATACGCTGTGGAGAATGAGAAAGATAAGATACCGGATAACATTCCTCCTCATGGACTGAGGCACTCTGCTGCCGCTATCCTTATCTCAAATAACATGGACGTCAGAACGGTTGCCGGTGTACTCGGACATTCAAATCCTTCTACCACGTTAAATATATATTCTTATTTTTTCAAGGGAAAGGGGAAAGAGGCTGCACAAATTATGGAAAATAGTTTACTTCCAACAAAAACCGTAGTAGGCAAATAGTAGGCAAACATGCAACATGTGACATAGATATTTGTGGGTAAAAGAAAAATCCCTTGAAAAATCAAGGGATTTGGAAGCTGCTGACGGGAATCGGACCCGTGACCTCCGCACTACCAATGCGACGCTCTACCGACTGAGCCACAGCAGCTTATTCTGTTTTGGTGCGCTCTCGCGAACCTTGTATATATTATCATGTCCGTATGGTTTTGTCAACAATAATTTTCAATTTTTTCAAACAATTCACCAACGGTTCTTTCTTGCCTTCTCTTTCTTACCTTCTATCCCCGCCAGTACAAACCGCTGCTCCCGCAAGCCTTCCCGGCAATCATGAGCAGCAGTCTGTGCGGCGGCTTCCCAAAAGATTCTAAAAAAATCGAATCCCCAATCAACCCTTTTCCATATATCAGAAAATCCCGTCATATCCTTCACGCAGCGTATCACAGGAGCGGCCCAGCTTCTCCAGCTCCTCCGGTGTCAGGGACAGGGGAAGGACCCTCTGTACCCCGTTCTGGTTAATAATACAGGGAACTCCGGCAAATACGTCCATCTGACCGTACTCTCCCCGCAGCATGGCGGATACGGTAAGTACGCTGTGCTCATCCCCCAGAATGGCCTTGGTTATTCTGGTAAGGGCCATGCCAATGCCATAATAAGTGGCACTCTTGGCCTCTATGATTTTGTAAGCGGCCGTGCGGACCTCTTCCTCGATTTCATCAAACCGCTGCCGGCATACCGCTTCCCCGTTTTCTCCGCACAGTTCCAGTATGGGCTTGGTGGCCAGCAGCGCCTGGCTCCACGGCACAAACTCGCTGTCCCCATGCTCTCCCATGACATAGGCATGGACATTTCTGGGATCCGCCTTCAGATAATCGCCTAACAGGTATCTGAGCCTGGCTGTGTCCAGGGCTGTTCCTGTTCCCAGTACCCGTCTCGGATTAAAGCCTGACAGGGTACAGGTTATCCTGGTCATGATATCAACCGGATTGGTTGCCACCAGAAACAGTCCGTTAAAGCCCGATGAGGTAACCGGCTCAATGATGGAGCGGAACACCTCAGCATTCCTTTTCAGAAGATCCAGCCGGGTTTCACCCTGCTTCTGGGCCACGCCGGCACATATGACCACAATATCCGCGTCACTGCAGTCGTCATACTCCCCTGCATATATTGTCATGCTGGAATTGGCAAATGCCAGGCCATGGTTTAAATCCATTGCCTCCCCCTCGGCCCTCTTTTTATTTACATCAATGAGCACCAGCTCATCACACACCGATTGATTCAGAAGGCAATAGGCATAGCTCATGCCCACCATTCCAGTTCCTACGATTACCACTTTCCTCTTATCTGCTCTCACGTGCTGCTCCTTTCCCACCGTCCCGGTCTGCTGTTCATAACCTTAGTATATCTGGAAAACCTGCGTCTTATTCCGGCAGGATTCCCAATTGGTTTTTCCAGGATCTCCGGCAGGTCCGGCGGCTACCTGGCCAGTTTCTTTTCCATTAACTCGCTGTTGCTGCTGTAAGCTATCGCATTTTCACGTGAAATCACTCCATCACGGTATAATTTAATAAGGCTGTTATCCATGGATATCATACCTTCCTCCTGGGAGGTGGCAATGATTCCGTCTATCTGGTGAATCTTGGATTCCCGTATCATATTGCGGATTGCATTGTTTAAAAACATAATTTCAAAGGCTGGCTGCACCCCGCCGTCTACTGTAGGTATGAGCTGCTGGGATATAACCGCATCCAGCACCATGGCCAGCTGGGTCCTTATCTGCTGCTGCTGGTTTGGCGGAAATGCATCGATCACACGGTCAATGGTATTGGCTGCTCCCACAGTATGAAGGGTGGAGAGAATCAGGTGCCCTGTCTCCGCTGCTGTCATGGCTATGCTGATCGTCTCATAATCTCTCATTTCACCTAACAGAATAACATCCGGCGCCTGGCGCAGGGATGCCCTCAGGCCTGTGACGTAGCTGTCCGTATCCGTAACAATCTCCCTCTGGGTCACCACGCTCTGTTTATGCCTGTGCAGGTATTCGATGGGGTCCTCCAGTGTGATGACATGGGCGTTTCTGGTGCTGTTGATTTCGTCAATAATACAGGCCAGAGTTGTGCTCTTACCGCTACCTGCGGGTCCGGTCACCAGGACCATTCCCTTGGTAAGCCTGGATACGCCGATGATGCTGTCCGGCAGATGGAGCTGTCCGGCATCCGGCAGCTCAAAACGCACCACCCGGATGATTCCTGCCAGGGAGCCCCTCTGGCGGAACACACTGGCCCTGAAACGCGATACCCCCGGTATGGCAAAGGAAAAATCATCATCTCCGTGGGACTGGACCTTATCCATGCCCCGGTTCTTTGCCAGGCCGTATATCTCGGTAATCATCTTGTCCATCTCATCGGGCATGATCCGGTTGTCACCCTGATAGATAATCCGGCCGCCAATCTTATAGGAGAAGGGCATGCCTGGTATAAGAAATATGTCAGCCGCATTCTTCTCCACGGCCGATGTAAGCAATTCCATCACATTCATCTGTTTTGCTCCTTTTGCCTCTGTTTTATTCCTGGGACGGGGCTGCTCCGCCCCACACAGGCATAGAATTATCTATTTCATACTCATCACTGGCATATACATACCATGACTTTATATCGTAATGCTTTTCCCCGCACATGAGAACCAGCTCAATGCGCAGAGACTGTCCCCTGTCCATAGGGATGTCCGTGGAAATAAGGCCGGTTTCCCTGTTGTAAAGCTCTCCCAGCCTGTCCTTGATATCCAGGCTGCACTGGGTGGAATCCTTTCCCTCCCCCATTTCCTCTGTCAGGACCTGGTCCACTTCCTTAAGCCACTGCTGCCCCCTGCTGTCCGCCTCATAATAAGCCTGGACCGCCTCCCCATTGCGCCCGGCCAGCTTTAAATCGCCCTGGGCGCTGCTTAAGGACAGCAGTCCAAAGGTTGCCATGCACAGAACGATGAAAATAAGAATCAGGGACGACGCCCCTATATTCACTTTATTCCTGGATGCCTCTCCTGCCATCTGTCTTTCCTTTCCGTGTTTCATTTTCCCTAAATACGGCGGTACACAGTTTTAGGGGCCGGCATAGGTCTCTGTCTGCAGCCGGTACAGCATCTTTCCCTTATTGGCCCCTCTGCCGTAGCGCATGATAAGTATGTCTGCCCGCTCCATCTTATCCACTGTTCCGGTGTATATGACCCCCAAAAAGGCGGGTTCACTGTCAGGTTCAGTTTCCTCCCAGCTGCTGTTCCAGTACATGGTATGGATTCCTTCGTAGCCTTCGCTCTGTACCAGCTCCTGGTTCCACTGAACCTGTTCCTGGTTTCCCTCATCGGCATCTGCCAGGTGTTCCCATATGTTTCGGTCCGGCAGCATCTCTGACCACCGCAGAGCCTGCCCCGCCTTAAGCTCTTCTGCCAGACTCTGCGCCTTAAGCACCGCCTGATTTATGTCCCGGGCATCTTTGCTTATGTTGTCAGCCTTCACAAACACCAGAACACAGATACTGGCGCAGATGATGAAAAACCCCACCACCACCAGCATTTCCATTAAAAATGGCCCTGAACCGGACCCGCTTTTTCTATTCATCCGTCTCAAGTCCTCCGCTCCGCAGAGAAAGCTCCAGGCTTCCGCCGCCCTCTCCCACGGTCTCTATACGCAGCAGCCTGCCGTCCTTAGAAAACTTCAGGCCCTGGCATTCTAAAATCTCCAGACCGTCCGCAAGCCCCAGACCGCTGGAGGTGTCTGTAAACAGTTCCAGGATGCTTCCATCGTCCCAGTAAATCCATGTGACGTATTCTGAATCCCCAATCTCCTGTTTCATCTCCAGCACCTGGATCCCATCCACATCCGCCACATTTACCATCCCGGCCCGGTCGCCCTGGCGCACCTTGTTGGCAATGTAGCTGAGGGCTGTGTTGCCTGTATAATTGGCATCGCTGCGCACATTGATATTTTCATATACCCGGCTGCCAATCAGCACTGTGAAAAGGGCACACAGCACAAATACCAGAAACAACAGCATGGTAAAAAGCACGCTAACGGCATTCCCCTTTTTGTCTGTTTTCCGATTCATAACTGTATGCCCCCTACTCGTCTATGGGTATGATGGTTATTTCCGGCATCACATTGGACGCGAAACCATCGTAAAACACATTGTATTTCTTTCTGTTAATCTGGACCGCGTAATTCTCCTCCAGATATTCCACGCTGGGCGGATAACGGCCCTCAATGGCATAGCACTGGACCGAAGCCCTTGCCACTGCCTTTCTGAGAGTCTCCTCCTCCCTTGCGCCTGTCCTGCCCGAAAAATTCAGCACAGCGGCAGCAAATAATGCCACCATGGCCGCCATGGCTGCCAGGGACAGTATGTAACCCAGTGCCTGGCTCTTCTCTTTTTTCTCAGACTTAACCTTCATTTACTGCCTCCTAACTGTTATCCGATAGCGGACAATACGCCCACCAGAGGAAGCATGACGGACAAAAGGACAAGTCCCACTGATACAGCCAGGACTGCCACAATGGTCGGTTCAAACCTGGCAATCATATCATCAATGGCAGTATCAGCCATCTCCTCATAATCCTGGGATATCTCATCCATAACGCTGTCCAGGTGGCCGCTTCTGGTTCCTACTTTAATCATTTGTACATAAAAACCGGAAAACAGGCCGGTATCCTTCATGGCCTGGTAGTAGCTCTCACCCACCTGGAGCTGTTCCGAGCATTTCCCGATGCGGACTGCCACGCTTTCATTCTCAACCAGCTCCTTTGCCAGGTCCATCCCCTTTTCCAGCTCCATACCGCTCTTTAAGGTCAGGGCCAGCACAGCGGTAAATCGCCGGTTGGCCACTGCCAGGGCAATCTTACTGCGTCCCTTCACAAAATTCACAAAGCGCTCCACCAGGGCAAAGCGTTTGCCGAATTTGGAGGCTGTCCAGATCCCGCACAATGCCAGGGCCAGCACAGCCCCCGCAATAAGGGCTGCGCCGCTTAACCAGCCTCCCAGCCTCATGGCCGAGGCTGCCACAGGCGGCATCTGGGCCCCCAGCTGCTCATATACCTTGTTGAACACGGGCATGACCTTGGAAAACAGCACAAAGAGGACCACCAAAAGCATTACCACCATCATCACAGGATATGTGACCGCATTCTTTATGGCCCGCAGGAGCCGGTATTCCTTCTCATAGTAATCGGACAGCGATTTCATCATCTGGTCCATGGTTCCTGTCTGCTGTCCCAGCTTGGCCATACGCACCACATAAGCCGGGAATACACCCGTATCCTCCATAACTTTGAAGAAGGGATCTCCCAGCTCCACGCCCTCTGCCATATACAAAAGCATATCCTTCTCGCCCTGCGAGGCTGCATCCTCAGCCATAATGGCCAGCCCTTCCTCTAACGGAACAGCTGCTTCCAGCAGCAGAGATATCTGCAGACAGAATGCCGACAGCTCCTCATAGGAATACCTGTAATAAGCCTCTCCCTTTTTCGCCATCTCTTTTGCCTCCCCTTAATAGCTGTATTTTGCCCTGTAGTTAGAGCCGTTTCCAATGTACTGCATGATTTCCTGGCTCTGACCGCTGGAGGACGCAAAGGTGGGGTCCATCAGTTTCCAGCTGTTGCCGTCAAAGTAGATGATATTATCCACCCATCCCTGGCCTTCCAGATATACATTAATCCATGCGTGATACAGATTCCCCGTATAGCCCACTACCAGCTTGGTAGGAATGTCCTGGGATCTGAGCATGGCTGTCATAAGGGCCGCGTAGTCAAAACAGATTCCCTTTTTCTGCGCCAGAACCACATCCACATTGGGCAGATAGCCGGACTGGACCGAACTTGCCTTGGCCGTATCATAGGTGACATTGTTGATTACATAGTTATATACGTTGGACACCACTTCCAACTGGTCCGTTGCGCTGGCAGCCACGGATGCACCTGTCTGCACCGCTGCGCTGGCAGCATTGAAATTCACATACTGGTTAGGGTACAGGAATGGTCCGAACTGGTTGGTTATAGTGGCATTTACATTCTGGCTGAAGGCCTGGGAATACTGGTTTCCCTGGATATTTTCAAACACCTTCACCGAGTAGCTGCCGCTGCCCTCAGACAGAGGGAACACCTCGTATACGCCGCTGCTGCTCAAATCATATGTATATGTCTCGGAACCGCTTTTTGTAATCTGGACCTTAATCTTGCCCACGCTTCCCGTGTACTTTACCATAATATACCCCTCCGACACATTGGATGCATCCAGGGTAGCCTTCTCATTGCTGTATGTAGTGACTCCGGAAGCAATGGGAGTCAGTACATGACTTCCGGCAGGCTTTGTGTAGGCCAGGGCCGTCACCGGTACCTGGATACTGCTGACGGCAAAAAAAGCCGCTGCCGCTGCCGCTGCAAGCTTTACAACAGGTTTATATGCTGTCTTCATATCGTTATCACTCCTTTTTCTCTAAAAGGACTACATCTCCAGGCGCTGCCTTACAATCTCATAGGCCAGCACGCCTGCCGCAACCGATGCGTTCAGGGAATCAATATCCCCCTTCATGGGAATGGACGCAACCATATCACAGTGCTCGCGCACTAGCTTGCCGACCCCTTCCCCCTCATTTCCCACCACCAGTCCGATGGAACCTTTCAGGTTCATCTTATACATGAGTTCTCCGCCCATGTCGGCGCAGACAAACCACATGCCCTTTTTCTTCAAATCTTCCATGGTGGCCGTCAGATTTGTGACCTTGGCTACCGGCGTATAGTTTAAGGCTCCTGCCGATGTCTTTGCCACGGTGGCTGTCAGTCCCACGGCACGGCGTTTGGGAATAATGACGCCGTGGGCCCCTGCCAGGTTGGCCGTACGGATGATGGCTCCCAGGTTGTGGGGATCCTCTATGCCGTCTAACAGTATGAGGAAGGGCGGCTCTCCCTTTTCCTCTGCCGCTTTCAGCATATCCTCCACCTCAGCGTACTCATAGGCAGCAGCATAGGCAATAACGCCCTGGTGCTTTCCTGTCTCGGATATCTGGTCCAGCCTCTCCTTCGGCACATAGTTAATGATGGTATCATATTTCCTGGCTTCTCTCAGGATAGTGCGCACCGGACCGTCCTGACAGCCGTCCAGGACAAACAGCTTGTCGATGGTCTTGCCGGACCGGAATGCTTCCAGTACGGCATTGCGCCCCTCTATGGTCAGTTCTTCGTATCTCATGTCTTATCTCCTTCCGGGTCCGGCATCCTGCCCAGCTTCTCAAGTCCCTGGCTTATCAGATATACCAGCCTGTTGTATTCCT
>Ga0129310_1000594_pt1 | contig 41380 bp, 42 predicted proteins | sample Go1ome_2_FD_94433 | JGI IMG/M metagenome (GOLD analysis project Ga0129310, IMG submission 94433) | Western lowland gorrila individual fecal microbial communities from Wisconsin, USA - Go1022A metagenome | ecosystem: Host-associated > Mammals > Digestive system > Large intestine > Fecal | place... | reverse complement strand
GGTCTGATAGAGGAAAAACAGGGTTAACAGGAAAGATGGGTTGAAAAATGAGAATTGTACCTGTAGAGCTGGGAAAGAACAGCTATGATATATATATTGGTAATGGGTTGGAGCAGCAGATAAGGGATTTTTGTCAGCAGGCAGGTTTTTCTAGCAAGGGATTGATTGTTACAGATACCAACGTGGGGCCTATTTATGGACAATGGCTGCAGAATTTGCTGCAGCAGGCAGGCCTGCAGGTGGAAGTATATGAGATTCCAGCTGGTGAAAGCTCCAAATCCATGATGATGGCAGAGAAGCTGTTTACCAAATGTATTGAAACAGGTATGGATAGAAAATCTCCTGTTTTTGCCTTGGGTGGCGGTGTAGTAGGTGATTTGGCTGGCTTTGTGGCAGCCTCCTATATGAGAGGAGTTCCTTTTGTACAGGTGCCTACCAGTCTATTGGCTCAGGTGGATTCCAGTGTAGGTGGCAAGGTGGCTGTAAATCATCCTTTGGGTAAAAATCTTATTGGAGCCTTTTATCAGCCCAAGGCTGTATTCATGGATTTGAATACGCTGCAAACCTTGCCTAAGCGGGAAATTTATACCGGCTTGGGAGAAATTATTAAATATGGCATTATTTATGATGCCCAGTTCTTCCAGTATTTGGAGGATAATATAGAGCAGGTTGCCAGCCTTGCCAATGAGGCTGCCGCTCATATGACAGCCCGTTCCTGCGAAATCAAGGCGGATGTGGTTAGTCAGGATGAAAAGGAGCTGGGACTGCGGGCCATTTTGAATTTTGGACATACTGCTGCTCATGCCATTGAGAAGAATACAGGCTATACTAAGTATAACCATGGGGAGGCTGTGGCTATTGGCATGGTATGTGCAGCCTATATCAGTAAGGCTTTGGGGATGATCGACCAGAGCGTGGTGGATAGAGTTATCAGCTTGATTCTCAAACTACATTTGCCTATAAAGGCTCAAGGCTGCACTGTGGAGGATTTGTATAGGGATATTTTCCATGACAAGAAAACCGTAGGTGGCAAGGTAAAGTGGATTTTGATGGAGTCAATTGGCCAGGTTTGCGGTAACAGCAATGTACCGGAAGATATTGTCAAGGGAGCCATGGAAAAGATTGTTTAATTAAGCTGCAGCCTGTGCATAATGCGTTTAATTTTACAAAAAACTTACTTTACAAACAGGCTGAATGGACTTATGATAAAGCCGTGCTAGAAAAAGATTGAAGAATGCAAAGGGGGATTTTGTATGGAAACTATAGCCTTGATTGCCCACGATAAGAAAAAGGAAGAGATGCTGGATTTTGTGGAGCATCATAAGGATTTGCTGAGCAAATTTCATTTGGTGGCTACTAGAACTACTGGTACCTTGATTAATGAAAAATTCCATTTGAATGTGGAGACTATGATGTCCGGCCCTCTGGGAGGAGATCAGCAGATTGGTGCTATGGTGGCTACGGAGAAGGTACATTTTGTGGTATTTTTGCGGGATCCCTTGACTTCCCAGCCTCATGAGCCAGATATTAATGCTTTGCTGCGTCTGTGCGATGTGCATAATATACCTTTGGCCACTAATAGAAAGAGTGCCCATATTATGCTGAAGTATGTAGCTAAAAAGTTGGAAGAGAGTCAGCAGTGATTTGTCTAAAAATAACGCTTGCATGGTAGAAGTGTTTATGATATACTAACTCACGGTGTAATTATAAAAACGCACGCTGGCTGATATTTGTACTGTGCCCATTGGGTTTAACAAAGGATGAGGCTGGCGGAGGAAAAGAAAAACAGGAGGTGCACCACTATGGCAGTTGTTTCTATGAAACAGTTATTAGAGGCTGGTGTTCATTTCGGACATCAGACTAGAAGATGGAACCCTAAGATGGCTAAGTACATCTTCACCGAGCGTAATGGTATCTACATTATCGATCTTCAGAAGACCGTAAAGAAGGCTGAGGAGGCTTATAGCTTCGTTCGCAGCGTAGCAGAGGAAGGCAAGTCCGTACTCTTCGTTGGTACTAAGAAGCAGGCTCAGGAGGCTATTAAGGACGAGGCTCTGAAGGCTGATATGTATTTTGTAAACGAGCGTTGGCTGGGCGGTATGCTCACTAACTTCCAGACCATTCAGAAGCGTGTAAACCGTCTGAAGGAGCTGGAGGCTATGGAAGCTGAGGGCGTTTTCGAGGTTCTGACCAAGAAGGAAGTTCAGGGCTTGAAGCATGAGATGGAGAAGCTGGAGAAGTATCTCGGCGGTATCAAGGACATGGATAAGCTTCCAGGTGCTTTGTTCATCGTAGATCCTCGCAAGGAGCGCATTGCTGTTGCAGAGGCTCACAAGCTGAACATTCCTATCGTTGCTATCATTGATACCAACTGCGATCCAGATGAGATTGATTACCCAATCCCTGGTAACGACGATGCTATCCGCGCTGTTCGTCTGCTGACCGGCAAGATTGCTGATGCAATCATTGAGGGCCGTCAGGGTGAGGCTGCTGAGGCTGTTGCTGAGGACGCTGAGTAATATACCTGGCTAAATAAGAATTGATGGGGTAAAGGGACATTATTTATCCCTTTGCCCCTTTTTACATTAGAGATTTTGAGGAGGATATACATAATGGCACAGATTACTGCTGCATTGGTTAAGGAGCTGCGCGAGATTACTGGCGCAGGCATGATGGACTGCAAGAAGGCTCTGGTTGAGTGCGAGGGCGACAAGGACAAGGCTATTGATTATCTCCGTGAGAAGGGTATTGCCAAGGCTGCTAAGAAGGCTGGCCGCATTGCTTCCGAGGGTGTTGTAGCTGCTGCTTCCGATGGCAAGACTGCTTGCATCGTTGAGATTAACTCCGAGACTGACTTCGTTGCTAAGAACGAGAACTTCCTGGCACTGGTAAAGAAGATTGCTGAGCACATCGTTGCTTGCAAGCCTGCTGATATGGATGCTCTGAATGCTTCCCAGATGGATGGCAAGACTGTTGCTGAGGTTATGACTGAGGCTGTTGCTTCCATCGGTGAGAAGCTGTCCCTCCGTCGTTTCGAGGTTTATACCACTGAGGATGGCCAGCTGGCTACCTACATCCACATGGGCGGCAAGATCGGCGTTATCGTAGAGCTGTCCGGTGGTGATGCGACTTTGGGCAAGGATGTTGCAATGCAGATTGCAGCTGCTAAGCCTCAGTGCATTGGCCGTGAGGATGTAGATCAGGAAGCTTTGGCTCATGAGCGTGAGGTTCTCCGCAAGCAGGCTCTGGAAGAGGGCAAGCCTGAGAAGATCGTTGAGAAGATGGTTGACGGCCGTATCAACAAGTACTACAAGGAAGTTTGCCTGGTTGAGCAGGAGTTTGTTAAGGATTCCGACAAGACCATTAAGGACATTCTGGCTGGCGTAGAGGTTCGTCGTTTTGCACGCTTCGAGATGGGCGAGGGCCTGGAGAAGAAGAATGAGGACTTTGCAGCAGAGGTTGCAGCTCAGATTAAATAAAAACTGAAAAGTTTTCTAAAAGCAGAGGACACGCTGTTGTTCTCTGCTTTTTAAAAGCGTATAATAAGGTAGGACAATTATTTCTCATTTTTAGGAGGGATTTGAGTGGGAGCAGCTAAATACAAGCGCATTATCCTGAAGCTAAGCGGTGAGTCTCTGGCAGGTGACCAGGGTTTTGGCATTAATCCAACAGTAGTTGAGGCTATTGCCAAGCAGATTAAGAAGGTTCATGAAGAGGGTGTGGATGTGGCTATCGTTGTAGGCGGTGGCAATATCTGGCGTGGACTTTCCGGCAGTGCCAAGGGCATGGATAGAGCTCAGGCTGATTACATGGGTATGCTTGCTACCTGTATGAATGCTTTGGCTATGCAGGATGGCCTCCAGCAGGTGGGAGTTCCATCCCGTGTACAGACTGCTATTGAAATGCGTCAGGTGGCTGAGCCTTATATTCGGGGCAAGGCAATCCGCCATATGGAAAAGGGCAGAGTAGTTATTTTTGGAGCTGGTACTGGTAATCCTTATTTCTCCACTGATACTACAGCAGCTCTCCGGGCAGCAGAGATTAAGGCTGATGTAATCCTTATGGGTAAAAAGGGTACTGATGGCATCTATGATTCTGATCCAAATAAGAATCCAAATGCCAAGAAGTTTGACCAGCTGAGCTATTCTGAGATTTTGGCCCGTCGTTTGGCCATTATGGATACTACTGCTACCAGTCTTTGCATGGATAACGATATTCCTTTGGTAGTATTCAACATTGAGGATTATGAAAATATTTACCGGGCAGCTATCGGTGAGGTTATCGGTACTACCGTAGGAGGTAATTGATTTTGGTAAAAGAGATTATTGCAAATAATGAGGAACGTCTGGAGAAGTCCATTGCTGCTCTGAGAAGAGAATTCGGTTCTCTGCGGGCAGGTCGTGCTACCCCATCCCTGTTGGATAAGGTTATGGTAGATTATTATGGTACACCAACTCCTGTAAATCAGGTGGCAAAGGTTTCTGTACCTGAGCCTCGCATGATTGTTATTCAGCCCTGGGAAAAGAATTTGATTCATGATATCGAATTGGCAATTATGAAGTCTGATTTGGGCTTGTCTCCAAATTCTGATGGTACTGCTATTCGTCTGTCTATTCCACAGCTGACTCAGGAGCGTCGTCAGGAGCTGGTAAAGACTGTAGGCAAGAAGGCTGAGGAGGCTAAGGTTGCTATTCGCAACATCCGTCGTGATGGCAATGAGTCTGTGAAGAAGCTGGAGAAGGCCAAGGAGATTACTGAGGATGAGTGCAAGAAGGCTCAGGAAGATATCCAGAAGATTGTTGATAAATACATCAAGACTGTGGATACTCTGAAAGAGGCTAAGGATAAGGAGATTATGGAGGTTTGATGCCTGATATAATCGGAATGCCTTGGGAATTGGCCAAGGACTTGCTAAACCAGGCCAATATAAGGTATAATTCAGTTATCACTTATCCCACAAAGAGTTTTTTCCCTTTGAAGGATAATGGATATTACGTCATTAAGCAGAAGTATCTGGATGACGGAGAGTTAGTTGTAACATTAGCAGCTCGTCTGCTGAAGGAGGTGTCCAGTAATGGCTTACAAGATTGGTGATGAGTGTATCTCCTGCGGTTCTTGCGCAGGTACTTGCCCTGTTGAGGCTATCAGCGAGGGTGAGTCTCATTACGAGATTAACGAGGAGGCTTGCGTAGAGTGCGGTGCATGCGCAGCAGGCTGCCCTGTAGGTGCTATTGTAGCTCCTTGATGAATTTTTGACCTGGAGTTGTACCGGGACGAAAAGCAAATGCCCCTCTGAAGTTCCTTTGGAGGGGCTTATTTTCTTGATACAGGAGGTTATCATCGTGTGGAAAAAAATATTTTCCGGCATGCAGAAAAATGATGATGCTTCGGACAAATCATATCTGGATGAATTGGTACAGGATCAGCTGCCACAGCATGTGGCTATTATTATGGATGGCAATGGCAGATGGGCTACTGGCCAGGGGCTGATACGTACTGCCGGTCATAAGGCCGGTGTTAAAACACTAAAAAGAATTGTTAAAACCTGTACTGCTTTGGGAATGAATGCCTTGACAGTATATGCTTTTTCTACTGAAAACTGGAAACGTCCCCATGCAGAGGTGGACTTTCTGATGAATCTATTCTCGGAGTATCTGGCTAAGGAAATTGACGAGATGGATCAGGATAATGTGAAAATTGATTTTATCGGCCGTACCTGGGAGCTTTCCAAGGGATTGCAGAAGCAGATTGCAGATGCCAGACATAGAACCAGGGATAATACGGGGGTAAAATTTACGGTTGCCGTAAATTATGGTGGGCAGGATGAACTGCTTAGAATGGTGCAGGAGCTGGCCGCCCAGAGTCAGCGTGGCATGATTAAGCCAGAGGAGATTACAGCAGAGATGATAGAGGCTCAGCTGGATACCTATGGTTTGCCACCGGTAGATCTGGTTATTCGCACCAGCGGGGATATGCGTCTTAGCAATTTCCTGCTGTGGCAGACAGCATATGCAGAATTTTGGTTTACGGATATAAATTGGCCTGATTTTACGCCAGAGGATTTTGGCAGGGCCTTGTATGAATATTGTCATAGAGACAGACGTTTCGGGGGATTGTCCAAAAAGTAAGGTAGCTGCTGGCTGTGGAAAGAAGGCAGTCAGAGCTGGAAGGGATGTACTTCATGTTAACAAGAATAATCACCGGTATAATCGGTATTGGGGCAGCCGCCTATGTAATTCAGACTGGTGGCTTGGTTTTTGCTGTTTGTGGTATGGTTCTGGCTGTGGGAGCCTGGGTGGAATATTGCAACGCCTTTGACCGGAAGGGCTACCGTCCAGCCTTGTTGGTGGGAGGACTTTTGATTGCAGGTATGTGCTATACAGCCTGGTATGGCCTTGATACCAATATGCTGGTACTGATAATGACAGGAGGCACCCTGCTGTTGTTTTTGATGACAGTGCTGCTTCATGGCTCCTTTAGTGTGCCATCAGCGGCAGTATCCGTAGCGGGAGTGTCCTATTTGGGACTGTCCTTTGCTCACTTGATTGGACTGCGGGTTATGGATCATGGCTTTGCGGCAGTGACTACGCCTTTGGGAGTGTTGGAGCCAGGCTGCGCTTTGATTTGGATTGCTCTTATTGGTACTTGGGCTAGTGATACCTTTGCTTATTTTGCTGGTTCATTTTTTGGCAGTCACAAGCTTTGTCCAGCTATTAGTCCTGGCAAAACCATTGAGGGACTGCTTGGCGGTTTGATAGGCACTACTGCTTCAGTGGCAGGTCTGGGTATCCTCTTTAATTTCGATGTGGAGACTATGGCTATTCTGGGCCTGTGCATTTGTATAGTGGCTACTTTGGGGGATTTGGTAGAATCTGTAGCTAAGCGTTATACAGGCATTAAGGATTCCAGTCATTTGATTCCTGGTCATGGCGGTATCTGGGATAGATTTGATAGTGTAATTTATACTGTACCGTTTGTTTACTATTTTGTACAGTTTGTGGATATAGCAGCCAAATAGAGGTAATGTAAAATGAAAAATCTTGTAATATTAGGCTCTACTGGTTCCATTGGTACTCAGACCTTGGATGTGGTAAGGGAGCATCCGGATTTGTTTCATGTGTCTGTGCTGGTAGCCAATCGCAGTGATGAGCTGCTGGAAAAGCAGATAGAGGAATTTCAGCCACGGCTGGCGGTGCTTTCTGATGAGGAAGCTTACAGCAGATTGCGGCAGAGATATAGCGGTAAAACAGAGTTGGCAGGAGGCCGTCAGGCTGTAATAGAGGCGGCAGCTTATCCAGAGGCTCAGGTGGTAGTAACCTCCTTGATGGGATTTGCTGGTTTGGAGCCTACCTTGGCAGCTTTGGAGGCTGGCAAGGATATTGCTTTGGCTAACAAGGAAACCTTGGTGGTGGCTGGCGAGCTGGTTATGGCTAAGGCTAAGGAGCTGGGCCGGGCTATTTTGCCAGTAGACAGTGAGCATTGTGCTTTGTTCCAGTGTTTGCAGGGACAGGATAGAAAGGCTGTAGAAAAGTTGATTCTTACTGCTTCTGGTGGGCCTTTCCGGGGACGCAAGGCAGAGGAGCTGACTAATGTGTCCAAGAAGGATGTATTGGCTCATCCAACCTGGAATATGGGACAGAAGATTACGGTAGATTCCGCTTCCTTGGTAAATAAGGGGCTGGAGGTTATTGAAGCCAGATGGCTCTATGATGTAAGCTATGATCAGATTCAGGTAGTGGTTCATCCTCAGAGTATTGTACATTCCATGGTACAGTATCAGGATGGCACGGTTATGGCTCAGCTGGGCTGTACCGATATGAGATTGCCTATTCAATATGCTTTGACTTATCCTGATAGAGTAGCCTCTCATTTTCCTCGGGTTGATTTTTATGAGCTGGGGAAGCTCACCTTTGAGAAGCCGGATATGGAAACCTTCCGTGGCTTGAAGCTGGCCTTTGAGGCAGGCCGTACCGGAGGAACCATGCCATGTATTATGAATGGTGCCAACGAGGTGGCAGTAGAGGCCTTTTTGAAGGGACAGGCAGGCTTCCTAGATATATATCGTTTGATTGAAAAAGCTATGGATGCTGGCCAGGTAGAGTATAAGCCGGATTTGGAACAGCTGCTGGCTGCTGACAAATGGGCCAGAGATTATACTAGAAAACAGCTGGCTCAAATCTAAGAGGTGATTCCATGATAATTAAGATAATAGGAGCGATGTTTGTATTCGGCCTTTTGGTATCTGTGCATGAGCTGGGCCATTTTATGGTGGCTAAGCTTACGGGGATGCGGGTAGATGAATTTGCCATAGGCTTTGGGCCAAAGGTTTGGAGCAAAAAACATGGTGAAACGCTGTACACTCTGCGAGCAGTTCCATTGGGAGGCTTTAATCGCATCGCTGGTATGGATTATGAGATAATCGAGAATATGGACAGAGAGGGTGGCCGGAGCAAGGAGAAGGTGTTCGTGGTACCTGATGAGGAGGATGCCGGGGAGAGAGCATATTTCCGTCGGCCTATCTGGGCTCGTATGGCGGTGATTCTGGCAGGATCTATTATGAATTTTATTCTGCCATTGTTCATTTTCTTTGGTCTATTCTTGACACAGGGCGTGGCTACTCCTTCTCCAGAGCCAGTAATTGGTGCTGTTATCGAGGACAGGCCAGCAGCTATGGCAGGTTTGCGGGCAGGAGATAGGATATTGACCCTGGACGGACAGCCGGTTAATCAGTGGAGTGAGATTTCTCAGCAGCTGCAGGGAAAGGCCGAGCGTCCTTTTAAGGTAACCTACCAGCGGGATGGTAAGGAATTGTCTACTACTCTGATACCAGAGGAGGATGCAGCTACCAATAGAGCTGTTATTGGTATTACCAGCAGTGCTATGTATTATCAGCCTGGGGTTATAGAGGCGGCTAAGCTGGCTGTTACCAAGGAGATATATCTGATAGGAGCAATGGTTGGCGGTCTGGTTCAATTGGTTCAGGGTACAGTTAGTACAGCAGAGTTGTCCGGTCCTGTTGGTGTAGCACAGATGGCTGGTCAGGTGGCTGAGCAGGGTATTTGGCCATTGCTGGGCTTTGCTGCCTTTTTGAGCCTGAATTTGGGCATAGTTAATCTTTTGCCTATTCCTGCTTTGGATGGTGGACATTTTATTATGCTGGTGCTGGAGGCCCTGCGAGGCAAGCCTATGAAGCCAGTAGTTATGTACTATATTCAGGTAACAGGCGTTGTAATTCTTGTTAGCTTGATGCTATTTACCACATTTAATGATCTGACCAAATAGGAAGTGACAGATAAAAATGATAGATCGGAAAAAGACCAGAAGAATATATATTGGCAATGTGGCCATTGGTGATGGAGCGCCGATTTCTGTTCAGTCCATGACCAATACCAAAACTACCGATACAGAGGCTACTGTGGCTCAGATTAATGCTTTGCAGGCTGCTGGCTGTGATATTGTCCGCCTGGCTGTGCCAGATATGGAGGCAGCGCAAAATCTTGGCAATATTATAGCCAAGGTAAAGGTGCCATTGGTGGCAGATATTCATTTTGATTATCGTTTGGCCTTGGAGGCTATTAATCAGGGAATTTCCGCCTTGAGATTGAATCCGGGGAATATTGGCAGTGAGGAACGGGTAAGGGCTGTGGTTAAGGAGGCCAAGGCTCATCATATTCCTATTCGCATCGGTGTCAATGCTGGTTCTCTGGACAAGACTCTCCTAGAGAAATACGGCGGTGTTACGGCAGAAGCTTTGGTAGAATCTGCCCTGCAGCATGTTAGGATTTTGGAACAGCAGGGGTTCTATGATATGAAAATATCCTTGAAGGCTCATGATGTACCTTTGACCTTGGAGGCATATCAGCTTATGTCTGAAAAGGTGGATTATCCTTTGCACTTGGGCATTACTGAAGCAGGCACAGCCCGTACAGGCATGATAAAATCTGCTGTAGGCATTGGCGCCTTGTTGGCTCAGGGTATTGGTGATACCTTCCGTATCTCCCTGACAGGAGATCCTGTGGTGGAGGTAAAGGTAGCCAACGAAATCCTGAAATCCTTGGGGATGAGGGAATATGGCCCTACTTTGATTTCCTGTCCCACCTGTGGACGTACCTGTATAGATTTGGCCGGTATTGCTGAGCAGGTTGAGGAAAGATTATCTGATATAAAAGAACCTATTTCTGTAGCCGTTATGGGCTGTGTGGTTAATGGCCCAGGAGAGGCTAGGGGGGCTGATGTGGGCATTGCCGGTGGCAATGGTGTTGGTCTGGTATTCCGCAAGGGTGAAATCATCCGCAAGGTGGATGAAAAGGACCTTGTGGATGAGCTTTTCAAGGAAATAGATGCTATTCTGGTTGAGGAGGAAAAATAAAATTGCGTACAACTAATCTTTATGCACCAACTTTGAGAGAAACTCCTGCTGAGGCAGAGGTAAGAAGCCATCAGCTCATGCTGCGGGCTGGTATGATCCGCAAGGCTGCGGGAGGTCTGTATAGCTATTTGCCTTTGGCTTGGCGCACCATCAAAAAGATAGAGGAGATTATCCGTGAGGAAATGGATGCTGCTGGTGGGCAGGAAATTTCCATGCCAATTCTCCAGCCGGCTGAAATCTGGCAGGAAAGCGGCCGCTGGCCTGTATATGGTGCAGAGATGGTAAGAGTTACTGATCGTCATGGTCGTCAGTTCTGCCTAGGTCCTACCCATGAGGAAATGGTTACTACTCTGGTCCGGGATGAGGTTCGCTCCTACAAGCAGCTTCCTCTGATGCTGTATCAGATTCAGAACAAATACCGGGATGAGATTCGTCCTCGCTTTGGCCTGATGCGGGGTAGAGAATTTATTATGAAGGATCTCTATTCCTTTGATAAGGATGAAGAGGGTATGAATGAGTCCTACAAGAAGATGTATGACGCTTATACCAATATCTACAATCGCATGGGCCTGAATTTCCGTCCTGTTGAGGCTGATAACGGCGCTATTGGCGGCGGTCATTCCCATGAGTTTACCGTTCTGGCTGAGGCTGGCGAATCCAGTATTGCTTATTGCGATACCTGTGACTATGCAGCCAGTGATGAAAAGGCAGAGCTGAAGGTTATCAAGGCTGCTGAGGAGGAAATTCTGCTTCTGGAGAAAAAGAATACTCCTGATTGCTCCACTATTGAAATGGTGGCTGAATATCTTGGCTTGCCTATGGAGAAATGCATTAAGGCTGTGGCTTTCCAGACAGATACTGACGAAGTAGTACTGTGCTTTGTGCGTGGTGACCACGAGGTAAATGACGTAAAGGTTATTAATCTGGTGGAGGGCGCTCTGGAGCTGCGTATGGCTGAGGATGATGCTATTCGTGCCGTTGGTGGCTGTCCTGGCTTTATGAGCCCTATTGGCATCAAGGAAGGCACCAAGATTATTGTAGACCATACTGTTATGGAAATGTATAATGGCTGTGCTGGTGCCAACGAAAAGGATTTCCATTACATTAATGTAAATCCAAAGCGGGATTTCAAGGATGTAGTAGTAGCTGATATTCGCATGGTGCAGGAGGGAGATTGCTGCCCACACTGCAATGGCCATATGAAGATGACCAGAGGTATTGAGGCTGGCCAGGTATTTACTCTGGGCACCAAGTATTCTGAGGCACTCCATGCTACCTTCCTGGATGAAAATGGCCGTGAGAAACCTATGATGATGGGTTGCTATGGCATTGGCGTAGGCCGTACTATGGCTGCTGCTATTGAGCAGAATAATGACGAAAACGGTATTATCTGGCCAAAGGCTATTGCTCCATTTGAGGTAGTAGTAGTACCAGTTAACGGCAAGAATGCTCAGCAGATGGAGCTGGCAGAAAAAGTATACAAGGAGCTGAAGGCTGCCGGCGTGGATGCTTTGCTGGATGACCGCAAGGATAGAGCTGGTGTTAAGTTCAAGGATGCAGATTTGATTGGCTATCCTATTCGTATCACTGTTGGTCCAAAGACAGTAGAGGAGGATGTGCTGGAGCTGAAGGTTCGCCGTACTGGTGAGACTGTTACTGTTTCTGTTGGCGAGGCTGCAGGCAAGACTGTAGAGATGTTGGCTGATCTTTGATAAAAAATTGTCTGTCAAGAACTTTTACTTGACAAAGCATTAGGGGATAGATATAATTATCATCAGTGCCGCAAAACTACAATTATGCCCATAATTATTTTTGTGGTGGAAATATTAATGAGGTTGATACTTTTATGAAAATAAATATCTCCGATTTAGAAGATCGTTTGGGTGAGGCAGTGCCTTTTGAGTTTGTAACCAATGCTCAGGAGCTGGATGCCCAGACAGAGACATATTCCTTTGAGGGTGATATTATCATCAAGGGAGAATATGTAAATACTGGGCGCTGTTACCGGTTTACTGGTAGTATTTCCTGTACCAAATCCTTTGTTTGTGACCGTTGTTTGGAGCCATCTACGCTACAGCAGGTTCACGAGTTTAATGAGGAGTTTCAGCGGGGCAGTGAGCCAGCAAAAAATGGTGAAAAAACCAGAATAGTGAATTATTTTAGTGGCGATGTGATAGATTTGGCCCCTGTGATGCGGGATGTGCTTCTGTCAGATCAACCATTGAATAATATATGCAACGCTGATTGTCGCGGTTTGTGCCTGAAGTGCGGTGCCAACCTCAATCATGGCGATTGTGGCTGTGACCGTACTGTTATTGACCCAAGACTGGCGGCATTGCAGCAATTATTAAAAAAGCCGTAAGATTCCTAGCTCTGGCTATTGGGATACAAGGCAAATAAATAATTCAATTTTACAGAGAATTTAAGGAGGTGTATCCTGAAATGGCAGTACCTAAGCGTAAGATGTCCAAGGCTCGTCGTGATTCCCGTCGTGCTAATTGGAAGCTGGAAGTTCCTGGTTACGTAGCATGTCCACAGTGCCACGAGCCAAAGTTGCCTCATCATGTTTGCACAGAGTGTGGTTACTATGATGGCAAGGAAGTTGTTTCCGCAGCTGAATAATTGAGTAATATGAGCAGATTTCTACTTTTTGGGTAGAAATTCTGCTCATTTTACTTTGTTGTGAGAAAGAGTTTTTGTCAATATTGTGATTGATTTGATATATAAATAAAGCCATAAGCCATAGGTAAAAAATACTGTACTTAGCAGATGATTTTTATTATAATGGTTTTAAAGGTGATATGTAGTCTGTAGACTATTTTTCAGATTTTGTATTTTAGGGCTTGCCTTTTTTTGCATAATTTTGTATAATTGCAATCAAGTTATATGAGCTGGTACTAATTTTTTAAAATGACATATGGGGGTGAACTGCTTCCCACATGTCGTGTTTTTATGTACAGGTGAAAAAGATGGCAAGATTGAAAAAAAAAGAAAGACATGAAATCCTGGTACGTCAGGTACAGGACAAGCCTTTCCTGACGGATGAGGAGCTGGCAGGGCTGTTCGGAGTCAGCATACAGACCATCCGCCTGGATCGGATGGAGCTGGGGATTCCCGAGGTACGGGAGCGTATCCGGCAGGTAGCCGAAAAAGCCCAGAATAATATAACAGCTCTGGAAAAGACGGAAGTGGTAGGGGATGTTATTGACTTGGAGAGAGGTCATTCCGGCATATCACTGTTGAAGATAACCGAAGATATGGTATTTGCCAGAAACAAGATTGCCAAGGGGCATTATATATTTTCCCAGGCTAATTCTCTGGCTTTGGCCCTTATAGATTCCCCGCTGGCCGTTACAGGTGTAGCCAATATAAAGTATAAGGTTCCTGTAAAGGTAGGGGAGATGCTGATAGCCAAGGCTGAGGTAATCAAGCAAAGAAGTAACAAATTCTTTGTCTGGGTTAAGACCAGAAATGAAAAGCAGGAGGTTTTTCGTGCTAAGTTCATTATGGTATCGCTGGCAGAGGTGAATTAGGAGGCTTTTTTGTGAGGATTGCAGTTGATGCAATGGGAGGCGATTACGCGCCTGGGCAGATTGTGCTAGGTGCGATAGAGGCCGTCCACAAATATGAAGAATGTGAAATAGTTTTGGTTGGCGATCAGGATAAGATTCAGGCTGAGCTGGACAAAAACGGCATCAAGGATGAGCCTAGATTGATTATACAGCATGCCAGTCAGGCTATAGAGATGGGTGAGCATCCTGTGGAGGCCATCCGTCATAAAAAGGATGCCAGCTTGGTAGTAGCTACCAAATTGGTTAAGACTGGTGACTGTGATGGCGTTGTGTCAGCAGGCAGCACCGGAGCTGCTACTGTAGCAGCCAAGATGTTTCTAAAGATGATTAAGGGCATTGATCGACCATCTATTGCTACCCCTTTGCCCTCCACTCATGGTGTAGCCCTGCTTTTGGATTCAGGTGCTATTGTGGATTCCAAACCTAGGGATCTGACTGAAATGGCCATGATGGGTTCAATCTTTAGCAAATATGTTTATTGCTTGGAGAATCCTACTGTTGGTTTGTTGAATATCGGCGAGGAGGAAACCAAGGGCAATAAAAAGGTTCAGGCCACCTATCCTATGCTGAAGCAGGCCAAGGATGTGAATTTTATCGGCAATATTGAGGGCCGTGATATTCCTACTGGCAAGGCAGATGTTGTAATTTGTGATGGATTTGTTGGCAATATTGTGCTAAAATTTGCAGAAGGGTTGGCTGTAACTTTGTTCCAGCTAATCAAGGATGCAATTAAACAAGGAGGCATTTTTGCCAAGCTAGGTGCAGTGCTGGTTATGCCGGCATTGAAGAAGTTAGGCAAGCGACTAGATGTTTCCGAATATGGCGGTGCACCACTTTTGGGTGTTAACGGCTGTTGTATTATATGTCATGGTTCTTCCAACGCTAAGGCTATATGCAGTGCTATCGGCGTTGCTATAGAGTGCGTAAGGAATGATGTTACGGGGCATATCCGTGACAGTATCGCAGAGGAGGAGTTGCTAGCGAATGACAGCGAAACTTTGTAATGCAGGTATTCTGGGAACTGGATTTTATGTTCCTGAGAAAATAATGACCAATGCAGATCTGGAGAAGATTGTAGAAACCAGTGATGAATGGATTGTAGAGAGAACCGGTATCAAGGAGCGTCGTATAGCTGAGGATAATCAGCCTATGTCTGATCTGGCTCTAAGAGCAGCTAAGGCTGCTTTGGTTGATGCCGGTGTAGCTGCTGAGGATTTGGATTTAATCATTGTGGCTACCTTGACTTCTGATAGAATTATTCCGTCTACTGCGTGTATGATTCAGAATCTTTTAGGAGCCAAGCATGCGGCAGCCTTTGATTTGTCTGCAGCCTGCTCCGGATTTGCCTATGCTGCCAGTGTGGCAGCCCAGTTTATTGAGACTGGTGCCTACAAGAAGGCACTGGTAATTGGTGCAGAGACTCTTTCCAAGTACATTAACTGGGAAGATCGCAATACCTGCGTATTATTTGGTGATGGTGCTGGTGCAGCTGTACTAGGACAGGTTGAGGAAGGCTATGGCATTCTTAGCTTTGATCTGGGCAGTGATGGTTCCGGCGGAGATGCCATCCAGATTCCTTCCAGCGGCAGTTTGATGCCTGTTAGCAAGGAGTCCATTGATCAGAAACTAAATCTGATTCACATGAATGGCCGGGATGTATTCAAATTTGCTGTTAAGGCAATGGGCAAGACCGTCAAAAATTCTTTGGCAAAGATTGATATGCCACAGGAGAAGATTGACTGGCTGGTGCCTCATCAGGCTAATATCCGCATTATTGAATCTGCAGCCAAGCGTTTGTCCATGCCTATGGACAAGGTAATTGTGAATATTCACAAGTATGGTAATATGTCAGCGGCATGTATTCCTATTGCGCTGGCAGAGGCAGCTGCAGCTAAGCGGTTTAAAAAGGGAGACATCATAGCACTGTCTGGTTTTGGTGCAGGCTTGACATGGGCCTCCTGCATTATCAGATGGTCTAAGGAGGATTAAGATGTTTGAACAAAATCCAATATGTAAATTATTAAATATTAAATATCCTATATTCCAGGGCGGTATGGCCTGGATTGGTACTGCTGAGCTGGCCTCCGCTGTATCCAATGCTGGCGGCCTTGGTATTATTGGTGCCGGCCATATGCCTCCTGATCTGCTGCGGGCAGAGATTCAGAAGGCTAAGAAATGGACTGACAAGCCATTTGGCGTAAACATCATGCTGATGTCTCCTTTTGTCAAAGAGGTTATGGAGGTAGTAATTGATGAGCGTGTAGCCGTAGTTACTACTGGTGCAGGCAATCCTGCTGAGTATCTGCCAGCTTTGAAGGAAGTAGGTACCAAGGTTATTCCTGTAGTAGCTTCTGTTGCCTTGGCTAAGCGTTTGGTGCGTTCTGGCGTGGATGCTGTTATTGCTGAGGGTACTGAGTCTGGCGGCCATGTAGGTGAGATTACTACTATGGCTTTGATTCCACAGGTAGTAGATGCTGTAGATGTGCCTGTTATTGGTGCCGGCGGTATTGGTGATTCCCGTGGTATTATGGCAGCTTTTGCTTTGGGTGCTTCTGCTGTACAGATGGGCTCCCGCTTCGTAGTATCTGAGGAGTGTATTGCTCATCCAAACTACAAGAATTTGGTTTTGAAAGCCAAGGATCGTTCTACTGTTGTTACCGGTCGTTCCACTGGCCATCCTGTTCGCGTTTTGGCTAACAAGATGACTCGTGAGTATGCAGAAATGGAAAGCCACAATGCTTCCGTAGAAGAGCTGGAGAAATTTGGCGCTGGCCGTTTGAATCTGGCTACCCATAAGGGTGATGTGGAGAATGGTTCTGTTATGATTGGTCAGATTAGCGGTATGTTCCATGAAATTAAGCCAGTTGCTACCATTATTGAGGAGCTGGTTGGCGGCATTCCAGCCGTAGGTGAAAGAGTTCACAATACATTAAAGTAATTTTTCGATAGATTACCAATTATCATAAGGGAGTGCTTTTAGGGATTATAGCTCCCGGCCTATCTTTGAGGGTGGGTTGATGTAATAAGAAAGAGGTAAAAATGAGTAAATTAGCTTTTGTATTCCCAGGACAGGGTGCACAGAAGGTTGGCATGGGCAAGGATTTCTATGACAACTATGATGTGGCAAAGAAGATGTTCAAGGAGGCCGATGAGGCTCTTGGCTATTCCATCATGAAGATGTGCTTTGAGGGGCCTGAGGAGGACCTGAAGCTGACTGCTAATACTCAGCCAGCTATTTTGACCATTAGCTGCATTGCCAATGAGATTTTGAAAGAAAATGGCATTCAGCCAGAGATTACTGGTGGTCATAGCCTGGGTGAATATTCTGCTCTGGTGGCAGCTGGCGTTTTGAATTTCCAGGATGCAGTTGCTCTGGTACACAAGAGAGGTTCTTACATGCAGGAGGCTGTACCTGTAGGAGAGGGCGGCATGGCTGCTATTATCGGTGTGGATCGTGATAAGATTGTAGAGGTTTGTCAGCAGGTTTCTGCTGAGAGCCCTGTTCAGGCCGTAAACTTCAATTGCCCTGGCCAGATCGTTATTGCTGGTGCCACCAAGGGTGTAGAGCTGGCTGTAGAGGAGCTGAAGGCAGCAGGTGCCAAGAAGGCTGTTATCCTGCCAGTAAGTGCTCCATTCCATAGTACTCTTATGAAGCCTGCTGCTGAGAAGCTGGCTGTAGAGCTGGATAAGGTAACTATTTCCGATGCTAAGATTCCTGTAGTAGCCAATGTAAGTGCTGAGATTCTTACCAAGGCTGAGGATATCAAGGCTAGCTTGGTAGCTCAGGCTGCCAGCCCTGTACTGTGGGAGGACTGTGTAGCCCGCATGAAGGAGTTTGGTGCTGACGTACTGTTAGAGGCAGGTCCTGGCAAGACTCTTTGCGGTTTTAACCGTCGCATTGACAAGACGATTACCAGTCTTAATGTGGAAGATGTAGCTTCTTTGGAAAAATCTCTTGACTATTTCAAGGAGGTTCGCTAATATGCTTTTAGAGGGTAAAGTTGCGCTGGTAACAGGAGCCTCTCGCGGTATAGGACGAGCCATTGCTTTGCGCCTAGCTCAGGAGGGTGCTGCTGTAGCTATTAACTATGCAGGTAATACTGCTGCTGCCGAAGAGGTTAAATCTATGATTGAGGCTCAGGGTGGCAAAGCGATTATTGTTCAGGCTGATGTATCTGATGGCCAGGCTGTAGATGCTATGATTAAAACCGTAGTAGATGAATTAGGCGGCTTAGATATTTTGGTGAACAATGCAGGCATTACCAGAGATAATCTGCTGATGCGGATGAAGGAAGAGGATTGGGATGCTGTTCTCAATACTAACCTGAAGAGCGCATATTATTGCACCAAGGCTGTAACTAAGCTGATGATGAAGAAGCGTTATGGCCGCATTGTAAATATGACTTCTGTAGTTGGTCTTACTGGCAATATCAGCCAGGCCAATTACGCAGCTGCCAAGGCAGGACTGATTGGATTCTCCAAGTCTATGGCCAAGGAGCTGTCCAGCCGTGGTATTACTGTGAATATGGTAGCACCAGGCTTTATCGAAACCGACATGACTGCTGTTCTTTCCGATAAGGTGAAAGAGGCTATGGTGGCAGGTATTCCTATGGGACGTCCTGGTAAGCCAGAGGATGTAGCCAATGCAGTATTGTTCCTGGTTTCTGATTGTGCATCTTATGTTACTGGCCAGGTCATCAACGTTGATGGCGGCATGGTTATGTAATAAAAGATATATAGAGATCTGTTAAGAGGAGGTGAAACACACATGTCTACTTTTGAGAAAGTAAGAGATATCGTAGTTGATCAGTTGGGCGTTGAGCCAGACGAGGTTGCTATCGAGTCTACCTTTATTGATGACCTGGGTGCTGATTCCCTGGATATCGTAGAGCTCATTATGGCCTTCGAGGAGGAGTTCGGTATCGAGATTCCTGATGAGGCTGCAGAGAAGATTAAGACCGTTCAGGACGTTGTTTCCTACATTGACCAGAACAAATAATTAGTGTCTTACCTTTGGGAAAGTCCCGTGATGTATTTCGCGGGATTTTCTGACAAAGGCAAGTGGCCTAAGAATGGAGGAATAAGTTTGAAGCTTCCTGAACTAAAAATTGGTACTAAGATTGCAAGGGTTCCAATTATGCAGGGTGGTATGGCTATTCGTTTATCCACTGGTGCTTTGGCTGCCGCTGTGGCTAATCAGGGTGGAATAGGCTTGATTGCTGCCTCTGGCATGACACCACAGGAACTCCGTTATGAAATCAGGATGGCTCGGTCACTGTCCAAGGGTGTTATTGGTATCAACATCATGTTTGCGGCAAAGAAGTTTGCCGAAATGGTTAATACAGCCATTGATGAGGGTATCGACCTAGTAGTGGCAGGTGCAGGCTTTTCAAGGGATATTTTTGCCTTGGGCAAGGCTTCCGGTACGCCGGTGGTTCCAATTGTATCATCAGTAAAATTAGCGAAAATTTCTCAGCGTCTTGGCGCGGCTGCCATTGTGGTAGAGGGCAAGGAGGCAGGAGGACATCTAGGTACTGACCAGTCTATCAAGGAGATTATTCCTGATATTGTGGCAGCTGTGGATATTCCTGTTATTGCCGCCGGTGGTATTTTGCATGGCCAGGATATTGCTGATTTAATAAACATGGGTGTAAGCGGTGTCCAGATGGGCTCCCGTTTTGCCGCTAGTGTAGAGGCTAATAGCGCCCCTGCCTTAAAGAATTTTTATCTCAAGGCTAAGCCAGAGGATGTAGTGGTTATCCACAGCCCTGTAGGCTTGCCTGGACGTGCAGTTCGTAATCCGTGGGCCGAGCGCATCATGGAAGGTCCTGTACCGCCAACTAAGTGTGACAACTGTCTCAAGGCCTGCAAGCATAATTTCTGTATTATTCGTGCTCTGAGCCGTGCTCAGCAGGGTGATGTAGAAACAGGTCTTGTATTTACCGGCGAGTATCTGCCTACAATCGATAAGATTTTGACTGTGGAGGAAATCTTCCAGCAGCTTCAGGCAGAGCTGGCAGCTATTTAATTTGAATCAATTGAGAGGTGTTATTTTTGTCTAATCGCGTTGTTATTACCGGTCTGGGCGTTGTAAGTCCTGTAGGTACCGGCAAAGAGGCATTCTGGGATGCCATGATGTCCGGCAAGAATGGTATTGATAAAATTACCCGCTTTGATGCAGCAGAGTACAAGGCACAGATTGCCGGCGAGGTTAAGGATTTTGACCCAGCCGATTATATGGACAAGAAGGAATCCAAGCGCATTGACCGTTATGCTCAGTTTGCTATGGCAGCAGCCAAGCTGGCTATTGAGGATGCCAAGCTGGATTTGGAGCAGGAAAATCTGGAGAGAATTGGTACTTTTGTAGGCAGCGGTATTGGCGGCATTGAAACTATGCATGGCCAGTATGAGAAGCTGTTTGACAAGGGACCTTCCCGTATCAGCCCATTCTTCATTCCAATGATGATTGGTAATATGGCTGCTGGCCATGTATCCATTGCTTTTGGTTTGAAGGGGCCAAGCAGCTGTGTTGTAACTGCCTGTGCTACTGGCACCAATAATATTGGTGATGCTTTCCGTGTATTGCAGCGTGGTGATGCAGATGTAATGCTGGCAGGTGGTACTGAGGCAAGTATTTCTCCTGCTGCTGTAGCAGGCTTCTGTGCTATGAAGGCTTTGTGCATGGACCACAATGATGATCCAGCTCATGCTTCCCGTCCATTTGATGCTAACCGCAGTGGTTTTGTTATGGGTGAGGGCTCCGGTATTGTTGTCCTGGAGACTTTGGAACATGCTGAGAAGCGTGGTGCTCATATCTATGCAGAGGTTGTAGGCTATGGTTCTAACTCTGATGCATATCATATTACCAGCCCAGCTCCTCATGGTGAACTGCAGGCTAAGTGCATGGCTTTGGCCTTGAAGGATGCAGGCTTGGAGCCAGCAGAGGTTGATTATGTAAATGCTCATGGTACTTCCACTCATTTGAATGATCAGGGCGAGACTGAGGCTATCAAGACTGTATGGGGCGAGGCTGCTAAAGATGTATCCGTAAGCTCCATTAAGTCCATGACTGGTCATCTGCTGGGTGCTGCTGGTGGTGTAGAGGCTATTGCTACTGCTTTGGCTGTAGAGAATGATATGCTGCCTCCTACTATTAACTATGAGACTCCAGATGAGGGCCTGGATTTGGATTATGTACCAAATAAGGCTAAGGCTAAGACTGTTCGTGCTGCTATTTCCAATAACTTTGGTTTTGGTGGTCACAATGCTTGTCTGGTGCTGAAGAAATACGCAAAATAATTGAATATAAGGAAATGAATTAGAGTTGAAGTGTTTTATTATGAATGATCGAGTAAATGATCGGATTACAGCTGAACGCCGTCGTCGTTTGGAGGAACTATCCAGACGATTGGGAGTGAATTTTCGGCACATCGGCTGGCTACATCAGGCCTTGACTCATACCTCTTATGCTAATGAGGCGAGAACCAAGGTACAGCATAATGAGCGCTTGGAATTCTTGGGAGATGCGGTGCTGGAGCTTGCTATCAGCACCTATCTCTTCAATCATTTTCCTGGACTTCCTGAGGGTGATCTGACAAAGGCCAGGGCAGCGGTGGTATGTGAAGCCAGCCTGTCCAGCAGGGCAGCGGAGCTGCATTTGGGAGATTACCTGTTGTTAGGACATGGAGAGCAGACATCCGGTGGACGTAGGCGGTCATCTATTTTGGAGGATGCCTTTGAATCTGTAATTGGTGCTATCTACATGGATCAGGGCTGGGAAAAGGCTCAGAGCTATGTATTGAGACAGTTGGAAGATCACCTCAACAAGGTTGAGGATGGCAGCACCAAGGTCAGGGATTACAAGACCATGCTGCAGGAGTTGGTACAACGCAAGGCTGATAGCCATGTGGTATATGAGCTTTTGTGTGCCAGCGGGCCTGATCATGCCAAGGTGTTTGAATTTGCTGTGAAGCTTAATAACGAAGTTTTAGGAACAGGTAAGGGTCCAAGTAAAAAGGCGGCTGAACAACAGGCAGCTCGCCAAGCTTTAGAAATTTTGAATAAACGTATAAAAAAAGAAGCATAATTGCTTCTTTTTTTGTATAATGAAATAAATTGATATTTTAGAGAAGCTGGCAAGGGAAAAGGTTTCTCTTTAATGAAGATGATTAGGAGCGATGTATATGAAGAAATTGATTATGCTGGGAACTGGCAATGCTATGGTAACAAAGATTTTTAATACCTGTTTCCTGATTGAATTGCCTGATGGAGAGCTGTTTATGACAGATGCTGGCGGCGGCAATGGCATTTTGCGCCAGATGGAGCAGGCCGGGGCAGATTATAGCCGCATTCATCATATGTTTGTTACCCACGGTCATACAGATCATATTCTAGGTGTAGTGTGGATGATTCGTAAAATTGCATCTCTGATGAATGGTGGCAAATATGAGGGACAGCTGCATATTTATTGTCATGATGTGGTGGCAGATATGCTGAATACCATGTGTACCATGATGTTGAAGAAAAAGGATTTGGCTAATGTAGGCAGGGATATTCTTATTCACGAAGTAAAGGATGGTCAAGTGGTGGAATTGCCACAGCTAAAGCTGACAGCCTTTGATATTTTCTCCACCAAGGCCAAGCAGTTTGGCTATCGCATGGAATTTGCCGATGATGGTCAGGTGCTGACCTGCTTAGGAGATGAGCCATATAATCCTAAATGCATTCAATATGCCCAGGGTGTGGATTGGCTTCTGTCTGAGGCCTTCTGCAAATACGGTGATAGGGACAGATTCAAGCCTTATGAGAAAAATCACAGTACCTCCAAAGAGGCTGGTGAGCTGGCTCAGGAGCTGGGAGTAAAAAATGTGGTGCTTTATCATACGGAGGATAAAACCTTGGCTACTCGCAAGGAAGAATATGGGGCAGAATGCAGCAAATATTTCCAGGGTAATGTCTATGTACCAGAGGATTTAGAGGTTGTTAATTTAGGTTAAGCCTTTAAGATTTTATGCTTTGTATGGAATTGGAAGGCAATTTGTATCTTTCAAGTTTTTTTCATAATAAATACGTATACTATACCGTGGTTTCATGAATCCCATATATTATGTTGACTTTTAACATTGGCGAATGTATCATGTATGGGGATGTATGTTTTTATTTTATGTTGGATATATATTAATTAGGAGGTAGGTAGATTTGTTATCTAAGAAAGGAAAACTGATAGTAGGGGCAGTTATTGCCATAGCTGTCATTGCTGCAGTTGTAATGTTTAGTGGCATGGGAGGCCAGCAGGCTAAGAAAATGGCTGGCGGCGCTCAGGTAAAGGCCATGAACGTGCTGGTGCAGGATACCCCATTGGAGCTGGCATACGCTGGATCTGTTAAGGGTAAAAATGAGGTTAAGGTACAGGCCAGAGTATCTGGTACAGTTACGGCAAAATATGTTAAGGGTGGTCAGTATGTCAGTGCTGGACAGCCTCTGTACAAGATTGATGATCGTACCTATAGAGCCGCTCTTTTGCAGGCTCAGGCCAATCTGGCTCAGGCTCAGGCCACCTATAACAACAGCTTGATTGATTTGCAGCGCAATGAACAGCTGCTGGCATCTGCTGCTGTTTCCGAGCAGACTGTTACTACTATGCGGGCCCAGGCAGAGGCTCAGCAGGCCAATGTTAATGCTATGGCTGCCCTGGTAGAGCAGGCCCAGAAGAATGTAGATGATACTGTAGTTTATGCCCCTATGAGCGGCAAACTGGCTGTTGACGATGTGGCTGAGGGCACTTATGCTGCAGCAGGTAATACTGTGCTGGTAACCATTGGCTCCAGCAACCCTGTATTTGTTCAGTTCAGTATCAGTGAAAGTGAATATTTGAAGTATGTGGGGGCTAATGTTACCCCAGGCAATGCTTTGCCAAGCAAGGCTGTACGTATTGAGCTCAGTGATGGCTCTGAATATCCTGTAGATGGTCATATTGTGGAGGTTGACCGTGCTATGCAGGATAATTCCGGTTCCCTGATTGTTAAGGCCCAGTTCGATAATCCAAATGGTATTCTGGTACCAGGTATGTTTGCTAGAGCCAAGCTGGTAGGTGATACTCTGCACAACGCCAAGCTGGTGCCTGAGAGAGCTGTTCAGCAGCTGCTGGGCAAGTCCTTTGTTATGATTGTAGGAGAGGATGGCAAGTCCAAGGCTGTTAATGTAGAGCTAGGTACCAAGGTAGGCAGCTATTATGTTGTCAACAGTGGTCTTACCGGCAATGAGCAGGTTGTGGTAGAAGGTCTTACCTCCTTGACTGAGGGTATGGACATGAATGTTACCACTGTAACACCTGAGGATATGGGCTTCTCTCTGACTGAAAGCAATTTGTAAGGAGGCGTCCACTTGTCTAAGTTTTTTATACATAGGCCGATATTTGCAATCGTTATCTCTTTGCTGATTGTTATTATCGGTGTATTGGCGGCCGTTCAGCTGCCAATCGCACAGTATCCTCAGATTTCACCACCGACAATTTCTGTAAGCACTACCTATGTAGGTGCTAATGCCAAAACTGTAAATGAGACAGTAGCTCAGGTTATTGAGCAGCAGGTAAATGGTACTCAGGGTATGGACTATATGTCCTCTACTGCAGCAGATTCCGGTCGTTATAGTCTGAGTGTTGTTTTTGATTTGGCCACCGATGGCGATATGGACTCTGTAAAGGTGCAGAACAATGTTGCCATTGCCAATGCCAGTCTGCCAGATTCTGTTAAAAACAATGGTGTTGTTACCAGCAAATCCTCCAGCGATATGGCTTTGATGATTGCCATGTACTCACCAAATAAGACCTATGACAGAGTATGGATGAAAACCTATGCAGATATTTATCTGCTGGACAAAATTAAGCGTGTTAGCGGTGTAGGTTCTGTACAGGTATTTGGTGCAGATCATTCCATGCGTATCTGGGTAAATCCTGCTAAGATGGCAGAGTTGAACATTACTTCCTCTGACATTGTAGCTGCTATTAATGAGCAGAATGTGCAGGCACCTGCTGGTACTGTAGGTGCTCCTCCTTTGGCAGAAAGCCAGGAGAAGCAGGCCACTGGTAAAATTGATGGCCGTTTGACTACACCAGAGGAATTTGGCAATATTATTATCAGGGCTTCCAATGATGGACAGTATGTCCGCATTAAGGATATTGCCAGAGTAGAAACTGGTGCCAAGGACTATAACTTTGGTACCACCTACAATAATATGGAAGCTGTAGGCTTTGGTATTCAGTTAACCAGTGATGCCAATGCCATGACTACTGTAGCCGAAGTTAAAGAAATTATTGAAGAAGCCCAGAAGGACTTCCCACCAGATTTGCGGGCTGACGAGATTGTAGATAGCACCAAGTTTATTCGTGCTTCTATTACCGAGGTTGTGGAAACCTTTGTTGAAGCTCTGCTGCTGGTTGTGCTGGTAGTATTTGTCTTCCTGCAGAATTGGCGGGCAACCTTGATTCCGTTGCTGGCTGTACCAGTATCCCTGATTGGTACCTTTATTGCCTTTACTTTCCTAGGCTTCTCCATCAACACTCTGACTTTGTTTGCCATGGTATTGGCTATCGGTCTGGTAGTTGACGATGCCATTGTAGTTATCGAGAATGTAGAAGCTCACATGGAAAAGGGCCTGAATCCTGTGGATGCTACTGAGCGTGCTATGGATGAGGTACAGGGCCCTGTAGTAGCCATTGCCTTTGTACTGGCTGCAGTATTTATACCAGTAGCCTTCCTGGGTGGTATGATGGGTGTGCTGTATCGTCAGTTTGCCTTGACTATTGCTATATCCATGGCTTTGTCAGCCTTCGTGGCGCTGACATTGACTCCTGCTCTGTGTGCCACTATTCTGAAGCCTCATACCAAGGATGATGATGAAGGACTGCTGGGCAGATTCTTCTGCAAATTCAATGCGGCCTTTAACGTAGCCCGCTTGAAGTATCAGGGTGTAGTTGGCTGGTTTATCGGCCATATCAAGGTAGCAGTAGTATTTATTGTTATTGTCTGCGGTCTGACTGCTTTGCTATACAAGATAGTTCCTTCAACCTTTGTACCAAATGAGGACCAGGGCTACTATGCTGTAGCTGTTAACTTGCCAGAAGGTGCTTCTCTGAACCAGACCGAAAAGGTCATTGAGAAGCTGTCTGGTGCTGTGCAGCAGGTGGATGGCGTTGAGAGTGTTATGGGCATTCCTGGCTTTGATATTATGGCCTTTAGTGGTAAGTCCAGTGCAGGTGCTATGTTCGTAGGCCTGAATGGCTGGGAGGACAGAACCACAGCCGAAACCCAGATTAATGCAATTATTAACAAGACCTTTGGCGTTGGTGCCAAGGTAGCACCAGAGGCTAGAGTAATTGCCTTTAATATGCCTGCTTTGCCTGGCTTGGGTACCGTAGGCGGCTGGCAGATGGAGCTGCAGGATTTGTCCGGCCATACAGATGAAGAGCTGGATCAGGTAACCAAAAAGATTTTGGCTGCAGCCAATCAGCGGCCTGAGCTGCAGGGTGTGCGTTCCACTTTCTCCATTAATTCTCCTGTTTATCAGTACGATATTGATAGAGAAAAGGTTAAGGCTATGGGTGTCAGCATGTCTGATGTATTTACAGCCATGCAGATTTTCTATGGTGGCAGCCAGGTAAATGACTATAATGAATTTGGCCGTACTTTCAAGGTAATGGTACAGGCAGATGAAAGCTTCCGCAGCAGTGTGGATGGTATGCGCTTTATGTATGTTCGCAGCAAGACTGGTCAGAATGTACCTCTTGATTCTCTGTTGAAGCCAAGAGAGACAACTGGTGCCAGCACCATCAGCCGCTTTAACGGCTCCCGCTCCATCAGCATTCAGGGTAATGCTGGTAACGGTTATTCCTCTGGTCAGGCTATGAATGCTATTGAGGAAGTAGTTAGAGAGATAGCAACTGATGGCTATGGCATTGAATGGTCTGGTCAGGCTCGTGAGGAGAAAAAGAGCAGCAGCTCCACAACTCAGGTATTGGCCTTGGCACTGGTCTTTGTATTCCTGTGCTTGGCAGCTCTCTATGAAAGCTGGAGTGTACCATTTGCGGTATTGCTTTCTGTACCCGTAGGTGTATTTGGTGCCTTGTTCTCAGAGTATTTCATGTCAATTGTGGAGGCTTTGGATGGCGTGCCAAATGCTGGTCTGCAGAACAGTGTATACATGCAGATTGGTGTTATTATGATTATCGGCTTGGCGGCTAAAAATGCAATTCTGATTGTAGAGTTTGCAAAGATTCGAGTAGATGTAGGCATGAATCCATTGAAGGCGGCTATTGAGGCGGCAGGCTTGCGTCTGCGTCCAATCCTCATGACTTCCTTTGCCTTTATTATCGGCTGTCTGCCACTGGCTACAGCCACCGGCGCTGGTGCTGCCTCCCGTAATGGTATGGGCGTGGCAGTAGTAGGCGGTATGCTCTTTGCTACAGGCTTGGCTATATTCATAATTCCGGCCTTCTATGTAATGACAGAGTATATTGCCAAATCCTTGGGTATCCGAAAAACGGAACAGAAAAAGACCTCCAAGGATTATATGTAAATTTAATATGATTGTCTTATGACAGCTCGCTAGAGAAGTCATAAGCGTGTAAAGTACAGTACCTCTGATTTTTCTAGGAAAGTCTGGGGTACTGTTCTTTTATATATATATATATTTATATAGAACAAAAAGCGAAAAATAATGGAAATTGTTCTTGCCTAAAAAACTTTTGTTTGTTATAATATTAGTAAAATATGTTTGACAGTAAGGAGATTTAAGTATATGGAGAAGGAAAGAGAAGAATCCCTGAAAAATGCCATGAAGCAGATAGAAAAGGACTATGGCAAGGGGGCGATTATGCGCTTGGGAGATGCCGCAGCCAATATGAATGTGGAGGTTATCTCTACCGGTATTTTGCCCTTGGACATTGCTCTTGGGGTGGGCGGTATTCCTAGAGGCCGTATTATTGAGATTTATGGCCCTGAGTCCTCTGGTAAAACCACAGTAACCTTGCATATGATAGCCGAGGCCCAGCGTCAGGGCGGTGTGGCAGCTTTTATCGATGCAGAGCATGCTTTGGATCCTATTTATGCTAGAAATTTAGGTGTAGATATAGATAATCTGCTGGTTTCCCAGCCTGATACTGGTGAGCAGGCCTTGGAAATCGTAGAGGCTCTGGTACGCAGTGGTGCAATTGATATTATTGTAGTGGACTCTGTGGCTGCTTTGGTACCAAAGGCTGAAATCGAGGGAGATATGGGCGATGCCCATGTAGGTTTGCTGGCTCGGCTTATGAGTCAGGCCATGCGTAAGCTTACAGGTATTATCAGCAAGTCCAGAACTACGGCTATCTTCATCAATCAGATTCGTGAGAAGGTAGGCACCATGTATGGTAATCCAGAAACCACCACTGGCGGTCGTGCTTTGAAGTTCTATTCCTCTGTCCGTCTGGATGTGCGCAAATTTGATACAGTTAAGCAGGGGACTAATATTTTGGGTAATAGAACCAGAGTCAAGGTAGTGAAGAATAAGATTGCCCCTCCTTTCAAGGTAGCAGAATTTGATATTATGTATGGTGAAGGTGTTTCCAAGGAAAGCAGTCTTATTGATATTGCTGCAGATTTGGATATTCTCAACAAGAGTGGTTCCTGGTATTCCTACAATGGCAATCGCTTAGGTCAGGGTAAAGATACCGTTAAGGAAATTTTGCGGAATCAGCCTGAGCTTATGGCAGAAATTGAAGGTAAGCTCTATGAAATGTTGAAGAATGAGGCTGTGATGCAGAGATTAAATGCTCCAACCAAGAAGGCAAGAGGTGCTGAGGATTAATGGAAGCAGCAGAGCCTAAGCACCAGCGTCCCCGTCCTTCCTGCAAGGCTAAGGCTGTGGATTTTTTGGCTCGAAGTGATCAAAGCATCAGACGCTTGACGGAAAAGCTGCAGCGTAAGGAATATACAGATGAAGAAATTCAGGAAACTATTGACTGGCTGCAGGAAAAACATTTTTTGCGGGAAGAGGATGGTTGTCAGCGAAGGTTTGAGCATATGTATCAGAATACTATTTATAGCCTGCGGCAGATTGTGGTGAAGCTGCGTCAGCAGGGCTATGATAAGGATTTGGTGCAAAGCTTTGTGCCTGATGATACTATGGAACGGGAATATAAGGCTGCCTATAAGGTTATCAGCCGCAAATTCAAACCAGGAGCAGATAAGCAGAAGATTTACCAGCATCTTTGCATGAAAGGCTTTGACTATGATGTGGCAAGAAATGCTGTGGAAGATTTGCTTTATACATGGGAAAAGGAAGCTGATGAATAAATTGCTGACAGGTGGTTTTTCTGATATAATTATTGGGATAAAGGAAGCGTGAAAACTGTGTCTTTAGACATGGAATGGTTATTGCAAAACGCATGAGGAGGAATATAGAGAGTGACTAATGAAATGATTATCGTCCTGGATTTTGGTGGTCAGTACAATCAGTTGATTGCACGTCGTGTACGTGAGTGCAATGTATATTGCGAGGTACATCCTAACACCTTGAGTCTGGACAAGATCAAGGCTATGAAGAATTTGAAGGGTATTATCTTTACTGGCGGCCCTAACAGCGTTTATACCCCTGAATCTGCTACTATTAGCACAGAAGTATTTAAATTAGGTGTGCCTGTATTGGGTATCTGCTATGGTTCTCAGTTGATGGCTCATCTTCTGGGAGGCAAGGTAGAAACTGCTCCTGTTAGTGAATACGGCAAGACTCAGGTAAAGATTGCTTCTACAGGCTCCAAGCTCTTTCAGGATGTTTCTGAGGAAACTATCTGCTGGATGAGTCATACTGATTATATTTCTCAGGCTCCTGAGGGCTTCAGCGTAACTGCCAGCACTCCTGTATGTCCTGTGGCAGCTATGGAAAACGAGGCAGAGGGGCTATATGCAGTGCAGTTCCATCCAGAGGTATTGCATACTGTAGAGGGCTCCAAGATGCTGAGCAATTTCGTCTACAATGTATGTAAATGTGCTGGGGACTGGCGAATGGATTCCTTTGTGGAGTCTACCATTCAGCAGCTAAAGGAAAAGATTGGCGACGGCAAGGCTCTGTGCGCTCTGTCCGGCGGTGTTGATTCCTCTGTAGCAGCAGTTCTTATGTCCAAGGCTATTGGCAAGCAGCTCACCTGTGTATTTGTAGATCATGGACTTCTCCGTAAGGATGAGGGAGATCAGGTTGAGGCTGTATTTGGCCCAGAAGGCCCTTATGATCTGAATTTTATCCGAGTTAATGTACAGGATAGATTCTATGAAAAGCTGAAGGGTGTAACAGAGCCTGAGCAGAAGCGTAAGATTATCGGTGAGGAGTTTATTCGCGTATTTGAGGAAGAAGCCAAGAAGATAGGTGCCGTAGACTTCCTGGTACAGGGCACTATTTATCCAGACGTTATCGAAAGTGGTTTGGGTAAATCTGCTGTAATTAAGTCTCACCATAATGTAGGCGGTTTGCCTGATTTTGTAGATTTCAAGGAAATCGTAGAGCCTTTGCGTCTTTTGTTTAAGGATGAGGTAAGAAAGGCTGGCCGTGAGCTGGGTATTCCAGATTATTTGGTAAATCGTCAGCCATTCCCAGGTCCAGGCTTGGGTATCCGCATTATCGGCGAAGTAACTGCAGAAAAGGTAAAGATTGTTCAGGAAGCAGATGCTATCTATCGCGAGGAGGTAGCCAAGGCTGGTGTGGATAAGGATCTGGGCCAGTATTTTGCAGCCCTGACCAATATGCGTTCTGTAGGTGTTATGGGTGATTTCCGTACCTATGACTACGCTATTGCCCTGCGAGCTGTAATGACCAGCGACTTTATGACAGCTGAAAGCGCTCAGCTGCCTTGGGAAGTACTCCACAAGGTAACTAATCGTATTGTCAACGAGGTAAAGGGCGTCAATCGCGTAATGTACGATTGCACCAGCAAACCACCAGCAACTATTGAGTTTGAGTAAGAGAAAATAAATTCTTAGAATAAAAGGGAATCTAGATTATATGGATTCCCTTTTACTGTATGTGCACAGATAGATTAATATAACGAATATATGTTTTGATGTGTGTTTTTTGTTATATATGCATAGGACAGTGTAATAATTAATAAGAGAGGGAAAGAAATGCTAAAGGATAAAACATTAACATATGTTAGTTTATTTAGTTGTGCAGGTGTTGGATGTTATGGATTCAAACAAGCTGGCTTTGAATGTGTAGCGACTAATGAATTGATTGAAAGAAGAATAAAAGTTCAAAAAATTAATGGAAAATGTAAGCTTGATACAGGGTATATTTGCGATGATATAACATTAGATCAAACTAAAGATAAAATTTATAAGGAGATAGAAAAATGGTCTGACTTAGGTAATGATAGGGTTGATGTATTGGTAGCAACACCACCTTGTCAGGGAATGTCGGTTGCAAATCATAAGAAGAAAAAAAATGAAATCGTAAGGAACAGTTTGGTTATTGAATCGTTAAATATGGTAAAAAAGATAAATCCAAGATTTTTTATCTTCGAGAATGTATCTGCTTTTATGAAAACTGGTTGTACTACACCAAAAGGAAATGTGCAACCTATAGGAGATGTAATATATGGAGAATTGGGAAGTACATATTGTATTGCTCATAGAATATTAAATTTTAAAAATTATGGGTCTAATTCATCCAGAACTCGTACTATTGTTATTGGTGTGAGCAAAGAAATGGCTGATCATATATCACCTATAGAATTATATCCTACATATACCAGAGAAAAAACTCTTAGAAGCATTATTGGAAAAATGCCAAAGCTTGAATGGGGAGAGATTTGTTCAAGCGATTTTTACCATGCATTTAGAACATATCCAGAGAGAATGAGATGTTGGATACATGATTTGAAAGAAGGCGAATGCGCTTTTGATAATAAAGATGAACGGAAACGTCCACACAAAATAGTGGATGGCAAAATTGTGCCTAATATTCAGAAAAATGGTGATAAGTATACACGCCAATATTGGGATAAAGTTGCACCATGTATTCATACAAGAAATGATCAGCTAGCAAGTCAAAATACAGTTCATCCGAAAGAAGATAGAGTGTTTACTGTTCGTGAACTTATGAAAATTATGACTATTCCAGATGAATTTAAATGGGTAAATTTTTCTCTGGAAGAATTAAATGCACTTCCAGAAAAAAATAAAAAAGCTTTGTTAAAAAAAGAAGAAATAAATATAAGACAAAGTATTGGAGAAGCAGTTCCAACAAATATATTTTTCCAAATAGCGAAGAATATAAAAAAAATTATGAAGCAAGAGCATTTTACACCCCATATTATAAATAAAACGATAGAGAATTATAAGTTGGAAGATACAGAGAATTTGATTAGATTTATTCAGAACAATCCGCTCAATTTAGGGAATGCATCATTAGCAAGGATTGCTGAATTAACAAATTCCAAAAGGGAAAATAATGCTGCATATTATACAAACAAGTTTATTTTGAATGAAATATTTAAGGAGTTGCCATCTATAGGAAAAGATGTGATAACTATTTTGGAACCATCCGTAGGAATAGGGAGTTTTTTGCCTTTTATTTTCAAAAAATATGAGGAAAAAAAAGAAGTAAATATTGATGTGGTAGATATTGATGGTCGTAACCTTGAAATATTAAGATTATTGTTAGCCAAGCAAAAGATACCATCTAATATGAAATTGAATTTTATTCAAGCAGACACATTGTTGTATGATTTTGACAAGTATTATGATTTAGTTATTGGTAACCCCCCATTTTCAAAGTTGAAATCAAAAGATGCAGCAAAGTATCTAAAAAACAACATTAATAAAGAAACAACTAATACATTTGAGTTTTTTCTAGAAAAGGCAATGATACTATCAGATTATGTTGTTATGATAACGCCCAAAGCGGTATTAAATACCCCAGAATTCAGAAAAACTCGTGACATTCTTGCAAATAAAAAAATTGATTGTATACAGGACTATGGGGAAAATGGTTTTAAGGGAGTATTGGTAGAAACAATTTGCCTATTTGTTGGTACAAACGAAAAGCCAAATAAAACTAAAGTGCAATCATTGACTTTGAAGAAAACCGTGATTCAAAAGCAGAAGTATATTACAGATAAGGAATATCCATACTGGATTATTTATAGAAATGAATTTTTTGATGGTATTTCTCAAAGACTTGATTTTGATAAGTTTACGGTATTTAGGGATAGACAGATTACCAATTCCAATACCACTCAGGATAAGGGCAAAGATTGTTTAAGAGTTATTAAATCAAGAAATATAAGTGATGATGGAAAGGAAATAATTGATATTCCGGGATATGATTCATATATAAAGAGAGACACTGTAAAAAATTTGAGTGCTTATAAATTTGTGGGAAATCAGAATGTTTATTTAACTCCAAATATGACATATAAACCAAGGGTAATGTGCAATTCTGGAAATGTAGTAGTAAATGGTTCAGTTGCAGTATTGATTCCTAAAGAAAAGATGGCATTATCAGAAAGACAAATGGAATATTTCTCTTCTGCAGAATACAGAAAGTTTTATCAAATCGCGAGAAACTATCAAACACGTTCATTGAATGTCGATGCAACAAGTGTCTTTTTTTATGGAGTACTTAAGGAGTGTTAGAATGAAAAACTTAGTAATAGAACAATTTCTAGAGGAACATGATTATGATATACGAAAGACACATAACGCTCGTTGGATTGATCAAAAATGTACTATGGATGTTCTGTGTTTAGTAGCTGATTGTATAGTGGAGTATATAAGTATTTCACCCCAAAAGACATTTACAGTGAGGGATATTTGGCATAATAGGTATACAGTGGAAAATGTACAGAATATTTTTAATAAGCCTAATCCCAATAAGATGGCATCTAACGAATATGATAAGTATTTTGGTCAGCCTATAAAATTACTGGATGCAGCAGGAGTGATCAAAGGCAAAAGAGAAGGGCGTGGCTATGTATATTCGGTTATAAATTACGCTATTTTAGAATATATATCATTTAGAGAGCGGAATAGTTTGAACTTTTTATGTATGTATATAGAGAAAGTTTTAAGAGATAGTGGTATTTATAAGATGTTTGAATTTTTCTTTCATGTACAGGATAAAAATAGTTTTATTGCATTAAAGGATGCATATACACAATTTACAATAAATTATACTCCAATAAATGGAAAAACAGAATGTGGTCGTATCTTTACAAAAATATTGAATCCATTGGCTTATAAATATAGAAAACGCGGTACAGAGAGAGGTCATATATCTAAGGATAATATAACACAAGATAAGATTTTATATAATCAAAGAAATTGGAGAGATATTTTGTCGGAGAAGCCTAAGGGTGTGACAAGGGAAGAATATGAGCTATTAAGAAAAGAATGTATTAATCAGAATGTGACCGCTTATCGAATAAATAGAGCAAAGAAGAATTTGCGAAAGTTTAATGATTTGTATCGTGGTGGAATAACAGAAGTTAATGAAGAAAAGCATATGCAGGATCCAGCAACACAAATCCATCATATATTTCCAGCGAGTGATTACCCAGAAATTGCCGATTATTTGGAAAATTTAATTGCACTGACACCAACACAACACCTTGCATATGCACATCCAAACAATAAAACTCAATATATAGATAAAAAATATCAATACTTATGCTTGATTGCCAAAACGGGTAATATACAAGATAATCTATTAGAAAAATATAACGACCCCATTATATATGATTTTAATTTGTTTCAAACAGTCTTGTGCCAAGGATTTCATACAGATGAATTTTATCGTATAGAATTTATGGATTTTGATGGACTGTTAAATTGCATTGAAAAGTATTACATTTTATGATGAGAAAGGAATTTAAAGAAAAATTATTTGATGTGTTAAAAGTGATATTGATAATATGTCGTATGATTGAAAATGATTCTAGTGAATAATTTGTTGATTTATTTTGAAAAAGAGCATGAATATTTGCGGGATGCGTCAAATAAGGGGGATGGAGGGATGAAGAATAAAAAATGATATTATCAGATACACTGTCTAAAGTTTACTGTATAGAGTATGCGAGATTATTTAAAAGAAGATTTGAAAGTATCGAATAGATATATAGATGGTCAACAACTTCTACGATAGAAATGTTAAATGAATGTAAAGAAGATGGTTTTGTTTGTCAGATTAGAAAGGTGTCAAAAGAACTTGGATTTAGAGGATAAGGGGGATTTCATGGAATTAAACTGGGGGAATGTTTTATATTTTATGAGCGTAGTTCTAAGAATCGAGAGGCAGTAATACGAATTCATGGAACTAAATGCATGATTTGTGGATTTGATTTTGAACAAAAATATGGTGAGTTGGGAAAAGGCTACATCGAAGTTCATCATATAAAGCCTTTAGCAACATTGGAACAGGAAGTTGTTGTAAATCCAGAAACAGACTTAATTTGCGTATGTGCAAATTGTCATAGGATGCTACATAGATTTAAGAATTATATTGTTTCAGTAGAGGAATTGAAGTATATTGTAGAAGATAATTAGGAGGAAGCTTGATGGCACAATTAGATTGGGGAAACGGAATAGGATTACATTTTAAAAACGATAAGGAATATTATGAAACACTAGGATTTTTGGCTAAAAATCCGTCATTAGTATCAGTATACACACATAAAAATGATAGAAGTGGAGCATGGGCTGGACAAGGGAAATTACATAATCATATAGACAAGGGAATGTTACCAGCAGGGTTACGACGATCATTTGTTGCATCTGGTGATGATAGATTAAGTGTAACAGATTATGTAAGAAATTTAGTACATAACCATGCATTTAATGACTTTAGAGATCCAACAGGAAATTTATATACACTTTATAGATTTCCTAAATCGGTAGGGAATGTTAGATTAACAGTGCCTCAAAAGCATTATGCAGACTTTGATGCGGGGTATAATTGGTAGCATATATAGATAATACAGAAAAGCACTTTTTAAACAGCTTATAAAATGCATATAAACAACAAAAAGATGATACGAACAATACAGCTGTAAATGAGAAATAGACACAAGTATTAAAAAAATAAATATAAATAAGTGTATTGGAAATGGTACCATTCTGAATGTGAAAAAATATTGAGCGGAGGTTATATGAAGAAGTTATTATAGGGTTTGATGATCAAACGATGAATATTGGAGTAAAGAAGTATGATGGTAATGAAAATGTAAAATCATATAAATTTTACAGTAGAATGAAGAATGGATGGGAAATCAAAAAGACGAGGAGGCGGATGAAGATAAGTAAGTTAATAAAAGCACATTAATAGCTACGGTAATAACTAAAATGCGTTTATGTTAATGTGCTATATGCACTTCATACAAAGAACAAATAGCATATTTATGATAGATTTCAAGCAAAAATATCTTAAAAGGAGATTTTGCATGCGAAAGAAACTAAATGTACGATTCCCAAAAGATAAGGAAGAAAGGATGTGCTGTATGAAAAAGTATGTATCAGATTATCTGAATAAAGGAATAAAAGGTCATTCTAATTATGAATTTGTAGACATAATTGTGAATGACGATAATTTGCTATTCATCGATCCAATATTGCTTGAAACTTCGGAGGATCAGTGGAGTAAAGAAGCTCAGGCATCAATCCAATCGTTCTTTGACGCTTTTTTCGAAGCATATAGTAGAAAGGATGAATTAAAAAAGAGAGAATTACTGTCCCATGCAGGAGAGCAAAATGGAACACATCTTGGTTATGGAAGAGGAGACAATGGCAAGGGTAATACTGTCAAAGGGTTACTTGATATTTTTGTCTCTTTAGAAAAGCTTATACAGGAAATACCTAATATGGAGAAAGCAGAAGATTTACCACTTTTAATTCCTAATTTTGCGGAAGATGGGCTTTCGGATTTATTGACTAATATCTTACATGCTCAGCTAAATGCATTTACAATGCGACAAATATGTAAATATGGACTGAAAAGTAATAGAAATAAACATTTTTGGAGTTGGGATAAGGAAAAAGCTTGTTGGATTCAACTAGAAGAACCATCATTTTATATTGATGGCCAAGAGTTATTACTTGTTCCTAAGCAGATTGTTAGAAAAAATTATTTGTTTAGTACAAGTCAGTATTTCAATAGAATTATATTGGAGCGTATACGGGAAGAAGGCGGATATATGAATGGAGATAAGCCTATTCCAAAAAAAGAAGTTGTAAAGGCAAAGCGTTTTTCGGGAGAGCATTGGCAGTATGATGAATCTGTTTCATATACAAAAAAGAACAATGATGCACTTGATGAATATCATAAGAAGTTACCAATATTCTATTTTGAAAATGGAAATTCTATGCAGAATGACGAATTAGATGAATTGATATATGGATATACTGTTTCACAAACAGTGTAATATAGAGTTGTATTTGTAGATATTATTGTAACAAATTGGCAAAAGAAAATCAGCGAATCAAAATAATACATGTAACAGAAATAAAATAAAGGCAAAAAAGATACAAAAATTAAACAAATATATTTAAGAATATCTTTGGACTTGTCGAGTTTGAATGATATTGTATAAATAAAGTTATCACTTTGCTCTCAAGGAATTAATATGTACTTGTGAGCATAAAGAGGACGAAAAATGTCAGATGGAAAAGTATATGATCTAGAATATAAAATTTAAGCAGTAAAACTCGCTAACGAAATTGGCCAAGCAAAGGCTGCGACAGAGTTAGGCATACCTAGAAGTAACGTATATACCTGGATTAGAATGGTTCGCTTAGGGAGATTTGATTTAGGTGAAAGAAATATGGCGTCTAAAAAAGAGAATGATTTTCTATAGGAAGCCAGTATTTTTTTCGCAGCTAGCCGTCTGAAGTCAGTAAAAACGAAAGAATGAAATTTATTGCTATTAAGACCGCAGACGGCTCAATTACAGGTAACATAAGTTTTTATTGCAAAATGCTTCATGTAACTCGTCAAGGATTTTATAAATATCTAGTTAATAGGGATCGTCCGTGGAAGTATCAAGCTTTAGTTGCGGCGATGTTGGATATTCACTCTGAAGATGAATATAATGACAGTTACGGAAGAATTAGGATGTATTAGGCATTGTGTCTCAGGAGTCCTGAAGAGATTGATATTCCCAGTGAGTGCACTGTATATAGGGTAATGGAAAAGCCATCGTCCTAAATTACTAAAGCTGATCGTAGGGCCTATAATTCAGAGGAGCTTTTAAAGCGAAATTTTCAGTATGTCACACCCCTTAGGAAATGTGTTACAGATATAACTGAAATTAAGGCCAGTGATGGTAAATTGTATGTTTCTGCTATTTTTGACTACTTTGATTCAGCAGTTTTAGGGCTATCTATAGGTGTAAATATGTAGGCAAGCTTATGTGTAGATACATTGGATAATGTCATGATGGCTTATCCTGATCTCAAAGGTGTTATTATTTACTCTGATAGAGGCTTACAATACACCTGTCAGATTTATTGCGACACTATCGCTAAATATAATGTTATTCAAAGTATGAACAGTGATGGTGGTTGTCGTGAAAGCATGTTGGCTCGCATGAAATCTGAACTATTTTATGGACATTACGATACCCGAAAACTTACAAAGGACGAACTCAAGATAAAAATATGGAGATATTTCATGAGCTATTGGAATAATCGTCGTATTTGCTCAACTAATGGTGGTTTACCACCAATGGTTAAAAGAAGAAAATATTATGCTTATCGTGAAAAAATAGCATAAGTTTAGATGCCATTGAGAAAAAAGTGTAAACTAATATTGACAATATCGAACTGTGAAAGGTATTGGAAAGCTATGGATATGAAATGAATGCACCAAGACGCGGAAGCAGTCATTTTACTTTCAGAAAGCAAGGGTGTATGCCGATTACCATACCAAAGCATGAACCAATCAAGAAAATATATGTAGAAATGGTAAGGCAGATTGTAGAAAGTGAGGTGCAGAGTGATGAAGACGCTGAATGATTATATGGCAATGTCTTATCGCATGGAAATTGTGGAAGATAAAGATGAAGGCGGATTTGTGGTTTCTTACCCGGATTTACCTGGATGCATTACTTGTGGCGATACAGTGGAGAGTGCAGTAGCAAATGCACTGGATGCAAAAAAAGCATGGATTGAAGCTGCATTGGAAGATGGTGTAGAAATCCATGAGCCAGACAGTCTGAAAGACTATTCAGGGCAGTTTAAATTAAGAATTCCTAGAAGCCTGCACAGATCACTGGCAGAGCATTCTCAAAGAGAAGGTATTAGCATGAATCAATATTGTGTATATCTTCTATCCAGAAATGATGCAGTATACTCTACATAAATGGTGTTAAACATTTTTTTGTTAGTTATTAAATTAGGAGGTGGGGAGATGCAGGAGATTAAATGCCCAAAATGTGGTGAGGTTTTTGTGGTTGATGAGTCTGGCTATGCTAATATTGTGAAGCAGGTTCGGGATAAGGAATTTGCCAAGGAACTACAAAAAAGAGAGGAAGAGCTGAAAGACGCCCAGCAAAAGGATTTGGATTTAGTTCGACTGGAACAGAAAAATCAATTAGATAAAGCTCTTTCGGCCAAAGATTCAGAGCTGTCCGAAAAAGATAAAAAAATACAGGAATTAGAGGCCTGTATTAAGAACAACGATATATCTAGGAATTTGGCAGTGTCAGAAGCTGTAAACGCAAAGGAAAAGGAAATTTCCCAAAAAAACGATGAAATCAATGCTCTAAAGGCGGATTACATTGCTAAGAACATGGAGCAAGATAAAGAAATTGCAAAACTGCAAGCACAACTTGCTAATGGTGAAAATGAGAAAAAGATGGCAGTTTCCGAAGCACGGCAGTTAAAAGATAAGGAATTGGCAGAGAAGAATACAGAAATTATCCGTCTTAAAGACCAATTATCTAATAAGGATACGGAAAAACAGCTAGGAGAGGAATCCTTGAAACGGGAATATGAGGCCAAGCTGAAGCATAAGGATGAACAACTAAAGGAAAAGGACGAGCAGATCGATTACTACAAGGATTTCAAGGCTCGTCAGTCCACCAAAATGGTGGGAGAAAGTCTGGAACAGCATTGCCTGACTCAGTTTAATTCCCTGCGGATGACGGCTTTTCCGACAGCTTATTTTGAAAAAGATAATGATGCCAAAAGTGGCAGCAAGGGGGATTTCATCTTCCGGGAAAGCGTGGAGGGCACAGAATTTATTTCCATTATGTTTGAAATGAAAAACGAGATGGATGAAACTGCTACCAAGCATAAGAATGAGGATTTTTTCAAGGAGCTGGATAAGGATCGCCGGGAAAAGAAATGCGAATATGCAGTTCTGGTATCCCTGTTGGAAATGGACAATGAATTATACAACAATGGTATTGTAGATGTTTCCTATCGCTACGAAAAAATGTATGTAATTCGTCCCCAGTTTTTTATCCCCATGATTACTCTGTTGCGGAATGCGGCCCTGAATAGCCTAAAATATCGTCAGGAGCTGGAGGCAGCCAAGAATCAGCAGCTGGATATAGCCCATTTTGAGGAAAATATGAATGCCTTTAAGCAGGGCTTTGGCCGCAATTATGAAATTGCCAGCAAAAAATTCAAAACAGCCATAGATGAAATAGATAAAACCATCACCCATTTGCAAAAGACCAAGGATGCGTTGCTTTCTTCTGAAAACCAGTTAAGGTTAGCCAACAATAAGGCGGAGGATTTGAGCATCAAGAAGCTGACCAAAAACGCTCCCTCAGTGCGGAAAATGTTTGAGGAAATATAGCTAAGGAAAATTTGCCTCTGTTTTTCATTTTAGGCAGGTTCTTTTCTATGTCAAAAATTTGACAAGGAACTTCAAATTATGCTAAACTATATAAGCTGATATGCGGGCGTGGCGGAACTGGCAGACGCGCTGGACTTAGGATCCAGTGCCGCAAGGCGTGGAGGTTCGACCCCTCTCGTCCGCACCAAATTTTATACCACAAAGACTGTGAAGAAGAGGAGTACCTGCTCCAGATGAGTATAGAGAGAAAGGCGGTTGGTGAAAGCCTTTACTATCCAGCAGGGAAGGTAGCTTTGGAGTTGTCTGGCTGAAGGATTGCTGGTAGGCTGGAACGCTGGACGGCGTTAGGTCTTGAGTGTGCACATAGTTCATGTGCAAATTTAGGTGGTACCACGGAAGACATGCTCTTTCGCCCTTGTTGGGCGGGAGAGCTTTTTTGATTTGAAATAAAGGAGTTTGAGAACATGGAAGAGAATAATATCCCCAAGGTTTATGACCCCAAAAGCTTTGAAAAGAAATGGTATGGCTTCTGGGAGGAAAACAAGCTGTTTCATGCTGTTGTAGAGGAAGAAAAGGAACCATATAGCATTGTTATCCCACCTCCAAATGTAACTGG
>Ga0129310_1000593_pt1 | contig 41467 bp, 35 predicted proteins | sample Go1ome_2_FD_94433 | JGI IMG/M metagenome (GOLD analysis project Ga0129310, IMG submission 94433) | Western lowland gorrila individual fecal microbial communities from Wisconsin, USA - Go1022A metagenome | ecosystem: Host-associated > Mammals > Digestive system > Large intestine > Fecal | place... | reverse complement strand
TTTTAAGGGCAGCTGAGAATGTGGTGCAGCAGGCAGACTTTTCAGTGCGCCTTCCGGGCGCAAGCAGGTAACAGCCCCTTATAGGGGCAGAACAAGCCACCGGCTAAGCCGGTGGTCTTGACTTATATGAAAGGAAAATTCTCTGGAATTCCCTATGATATAAAAAACGCTCCGCGGAAACCGCACTGCGGCGGAAGGGAAAATGCCGCTGAAGCGGCCCGCTGCAGGCGGAGAATCCTGGAGCAGGATTCATTATTCTTCATTGATTCTTTCTCCCGTAGGTGATATTATTCCTATGGCTGGAATCCTGAGGGGGACCGGATGGAACAATCGAATGAAACAACAAAGGATGGGGACATATGGTATGAAGCGGATAAAAGCGTTTGCAAAAAAGGAAACAGTGCTCAGCGCAGCCATTGTTTTGGCACTGGTATCCATGGTGTTGGTGAAACCGGACAAAGAGTATCTGGCGTACATGGATTACAGGACCATGGGGCTGCTGTTTTGCCTTATGACGGTCATGGCCGGCTTTAACCGGCTGGGGGTGTTTCGGGCAGCCGGCGGAAAACTGCTGGGAAGGGTCAGCCGGGCAGGCTGTGTGGCGGCCGTGCTGGTGTATCTGTGCTTCTTTTTCAGCATGATCATCACCAATGATGTGGCGCTTATCACATTTGTGCCATTTGGGATCACTGTACTTAAAATGGCGGGCATGGAGGCCATGGTGGTGCCCGTGGTCCTGCTTCAAACCATTGGGGCGAATCTGGGCAGCATGATGACACCTGTTGGAAATCCCCAGAATCTGTATCTGTATTCCAGGGCCGGGATACCGGCCCTGGATTTTGTGGGCCTTATGATGCCTTATACATTGGCATCCTTTGCGCTGCTGGGAATAGGTCTGATCATTGTGGGAAGATTATTCAGGGGACTTAAACGGGGAGAAGAATGCAGGGAAGGGAAAACATGTCCCGGGGAAAAGCTGCCCTTGGGACCGCTTTTTACATACACGGCCCTCTTTGGGCTGTCCATATGCTGTGTGGCTCATATGCTGCCGTGGCAGCTTCTTCTCATCCTTGTCCTGGCGGCAGTGTGGATGGGAGACAGAAGCCTGCTGCTGGCCGTGGACTATTCCCTGTTGGCGACCTTTGGGGCATTTTTTATCTTTATTGGAAATATGGGGCGTGTCCCCGCATTCTGCCGTATGCTGGAGGATATCTTAAACGGCAGGGAGATCCTTACCGCCGTGGCAGCCAGCCAGGTGCTGAGCAATGTGCCCGCAGCCCTGCTGCTGTCAGGGTTCACAGACAGATGGGAATGCCTTATAGTGGGGACGAATCTGGGCGGTCTGGGCACCCTGATCGCATCCATGGCCAGTCTTATTTCCTATAAATATATAGCCAGGCTGTACCCCATGTACAGAGGCAGGTATCTGGCCTGGTTTACGGCGGTAAATTTGGCTTTTTTGGCCGTTCTGCTGTGGATCGCGCTGTAAGATTGACCCTTTTTAAATGAGATGGGGAATGCTATACTTAACTTAGGACATGACTAAGGAAGGAGAGAGAACATGGCTATCATATCAGGAATTATGGTGCCCCATCCGCCGCTTATCGTACCGGCTGTTGGCAGGGGGCAGGAACTGTTGATCAGGGATACCGTCCAGGCATATCATGAGGCAGCCCTTCTGGTGGCGCAATCCCGGCCCGAGACCATTGTGATGCTGTCGCCTCACGCGGTAATGTATGGGGATTACTTTCACATTTCCCCGGGAAGGGGAGCCAGGGGAGATTTCGGTCAGTTTCTTGCGCCTCAGGAAGCCGTGGAGGTTGAATATGACAGGGAGCTGGTAAAGGAACTGCGCAGTCTGGCGGATGAAGCGGATTTTCCCATGGGAACGGAGGGGGAACGGGACAGGACTCTGGATCATGGAACCATGGTACCGCTGTTTTTTGTGAACCAGCACTACAGGGATTACAGGCTGGTCCGCATAGGTGGTTCCGGTCTGCCTTTTGCGGATCATTACAAGGCCGGACAGCTGATCGAAAAAGCAGTCTCACGTCTGGGGCGGAGAGTGGTAATCATAGCCAGCGGAGATCTGTCCCATAAGCTGAAAGGGGACGGACCTTACGGGTACAGCGCCCAGGGGCCGGAGTATGACCAACGGATCATGGAGATTATGGGGAATGCCCGGTTTGGACAGCTTTTGGAGTTTAAGGAAGAATTCTGTGAAAAGGCTGGGGAATGCGGCCACAGAAGCTTTACCATGATGGCGGGGGCCATGGACGGCATGGCTGTAGAGTCCAGACGCCTGACCTATCAGGGCCCCTTTGGAGTGGGATACGGCATTTGTACCTTTATGGTGAAAGGAAAAGATAAAAGCCGCCATTTCCTCAAGGAGTACGAGGCGGCTGAACAGGAGAGATGCAGGCAGATGCAGGATGGGGAGGACGCCTATGTATCCCTTGCAAGAAGATCCCTGGAATACTATGTGCGCACAAGAAGGATGATTTCCCTGGATACGGTTAAAGATGAACTGCCTGAGGAGATGCTGGACACCAGGGCTGGGACGTTTGTGTCCATTCATAAGAACGGCGCATTGCGGGGGTGCATCGGCACCATTGGCCCTGTGTGCCGGAATATGGCTGAGGAAATCATACAGAACGCGGTAAGCGCCGGGATCCATGATCCAAGGTTCCCATCCGTAATGGAGGAAGAGCTGTGCCGCCTTGTGTACAGTGTGGATGTTTTGGGAGAGACACAGCCCATAAGCGGAACGGAGGAACTGGACGTAAAGCATTACGGGGTCATTGTCACCAAAGGGCAGAGACGCGGCCTGCTTCTGCCAAATCTGGACGGTGTGGACACAGTGGAGGAGCAGCTGGAGATCGCGAAACAGAAAGCCGGAATCGATGCGGATGATATGGATGTCAGGCTGGAGCGGTTCCAGGTCATAAGGCATGGTGATAAGGGATGAAGATCAGATGTGATGTGTGTATGCACCATTGTGAACTGGACAGGGAACAGACCGGGTTCTGCCGGGCCAGGAAGAATACGGGGGAGAGGATCATACCTGTAAATTATGGGAAGATCACTTCCCTGGCTCTGGATCCCATTGAAAAAAAGCCTCTTGCCATGTTTTGTCCGGGAACCATGATTTTGTCGGCCGGAAGTTTCGGATGCAATCTGAGATGTCCCTTCTGCCAAAATCATGAGATATCCATGGCCGGGGAGGGGGAAAGTGAAGCGGCTTATATAGAGCCGGGGGAACTGGCTGCCCGGGCCCAGGCCCTAAGGCCCCGGGGAAATATAGGAGTGGCATACACATACAATGAGCCTTTGGTGGGATGGGAATATGTGCGTGACACGGCCCGTTTTATCAGGGCAGCCGGGATGAAGAATGTGATTGTAACCAATGCAAGTGTGACGGACCCGGTTCTGGATGAGATCCTGCCCCTTACCGATGCCATGAATATTGACCTGAAGGGGTTTACGGACCAGTTTTACGCAAAGCTGGGCGGAGATTTGGGGACGGTCCGGCATTTCATCCAGCGGGCGGCTGAAGCCTGCCATGTGGAACTCACCACCCTGATCGTGCCGGGGGAAAATGATTCAGAACAGGAGATTAAGGAGCTGGCCTCCTGGGTTGGTGGGATCAGTTCGGACATTCCCCTCCATATCACACGGTTTTTCCCAAGGTGGAAGATGACGGACCGGGGGGCTACTGATATCCGTACGGTCTATTCCCTGGCAGAGACTGCCCGTAAATCCCTTAAGCATGTGTTTATAGGGAATTGTTAGCAGTCTGGAGACGCTGCCCCAGGGAATGGGCACTCCCCTTATGTACGCCCTGGATTAACGGGGAACTCAGACGTGCATATAATAAAAGTAACGAACGCAATGCACTGCCGGAACGATCCGGAAGTGCATTTGCTTTGTAATCTATGTGAAGGGGAGAGTACGATGTATCAAGACGATATAAATGAATGTAGCAATGGAAATGGATGCGGCAAAAAAGGCTGCGGCAGCGGAAGTGGGTGCAATAGCGGAAATGGATGCGGCAGCGGATGCAGATGCAATGACTGGTGCTGCTGCCGGGGACCAGCCGGGCCTGCAGGGCCGAGAGGCCCCCAGGGAGCAGCCGGGCCTCAGGGAGCCACCGGCCCCCAGGGAGCAGCCGGGCCTCAGGGAGCCACCGGCCCCCAGGGAGCAGCCGGACCTCAGGGAACTACCGGTTCTCAGGGAGCCACCGGCCCCCAGGGAGCAGCCGGGCCTCAGGGAGCCACCGGCCCCCAGGGAGCAGCCGGGCCTCAGGGAGCCACCGGCCCCCAGGGCCTTCAGGGACCTGCCGGCCCTACAGGACCCCAAGGAATCACAGGTCCTACCGGCCCCCAGGGCCTTCAGGGACCCATGGGGCTCAGAGGTGAGGTTGGACCCACCGGCGCCCAGGGAGCAACAGGGGCAACAGGCGCTACCGGCAGTACCGGGGTTATGGGACCCATAGGCGCCCAGGGACCTGCCGGCCCCCAGGGGAACACGGGAGCCACCGGACCTCAGGGGGCGGCCGGTCCCACCGGCCCTCAGGGACTCCAGGGGCCTGCGGGACCACAGGGAAACCCGGGGATCACCGGCCCCCAGGGACCATCGGGAGCCACCGGCCCTCAGGGACCTGCCGGCCCTCAGGGAAATCAGGGAGATACAGGTCCTGCGGGAATAACAGGCCCAACAGGAGCCACCGGACCTGCAGGCGCTGCTGGTGTCACCGGTCCTACCGGCCCCACCGGTGTGGTACCCAACGACATATTTGCTTCCTTTATCAATTTTGCGGCACTGTATGTCAATGCACAGCAGATACCCATGGGAATTGGCGTGGCGGACGACACAGGTAATATTGTGCTGACCGATCCCACCCATATCACTCTCCAGCCAGGATATTACTCCATTTTTTATGAGGTGACCGTACTGTATTCTGAAAAGACATATATGCAGATCACGCCGTCCTATAACGGCGGACCTCATATTGAATATGGGATCTATTTCATGACCGGGGAAGGACGGTCCAGTGCGGTGGGATCTGTCTCCTTTATCATTGCAGTTCCGGAGGAGACCACATTTACTTTGACCTATAACAGTCCTCTTCCCGGCCCGGAGGGATCACTGACCATGGTGATCTTCAAACTGAGGAGATAAAAGCGGGGATATAATATATTAAATGGCATATATTGACTTTTAATATCACGGGTAGTATACTGAAGCAAGAAAATCAAGAGGGGTGCTGGGCTTGCCTGGCTGAGATGGGACTTAGGTTTCCGAACCCTGACACCTGATCTGGATAATGCCAGCGTAGGGAGTATTCAGACCATGTCTGTGATGTCCCGCCAGGATTGTCCTGGCGGGATTTTTATATTCTGTTCTGTTGGAGCATCCTATGGGACAATAAGAGAAAAGGAGAGAATTATGAACGCAAGTGTAGCAATTCAGACATTACCGGAAGCAGAGAACGATGAGGAGCTGATCCGCATTGTGGACCAGGTCATTGATTATATCAAAAGCACCGGGTTAAACTATTATGTAGGACCGTTTGAGACGGCCATTGAAGGCGACTATGACCAGCTTATGGATATTGTGAAAGAGTGCCAGCACATTGCCGTCAGGGCAGGTGCGCCATCCGTGGCGGCATATATCAAGGTATCCTACCGCCCTGAAGGAGATGTGCTTACCATTGAAAAGAAAGTTACAAAACACCACAGGTAAATTCTGGTCCTGTTCGGCCATTGTCACCATACTCATATTGTGGCAGGCTGCCGTGTCCATGGGAATCATAGAGGGCTTTATGCTGCCCTCGCCTGTCCATGTGGCGCGTACCTTTGTGAGCGAGTTTCCTGCTCTGATGGACAATGCCAGGATTACTCTGACGGAGGCAGCCCTGGGCCTTGGATTTGGAATTGCAACCGGATTTTTTGCCGCAGTACTGATGGACCGGTTTGAGCAGGCATATAAGGCATTCTATCCCCTGATCGTCCTGACCCAGACGGTTCCGGCTGTGGCCATGGCTCCGCTTTTAGTGCTGTGGTTCGGGTATGAGATGACGCCCAAAGTCATACTTATTGTCATCACAACGTTTTTTCCTATCACGGTGGGACTTCTCACAGGTTTTAAGTCCGCTGATCCGGACGCAGTGAACCTTCTTCGGGCAATGGGGGCGGGCCGTATGCAGATATTCCGTTACCTTAAGCTTCCCGGAGCGCTGAACCAGTTTTTTTCCAGTCTCAGGATTTCAGCATCCTATGCAGTGGTAGGCGCCGTGATCTCAGAATGGCTGGGGGGATTCGGCGGACTGGGCGTGTACATGACACGGGTCAGAAAGGCATTTTCATTTGATAAAATGTTTGCAGTGATCTTTCTTATTTCAATGATCAGCCTGCTGCTTATGTGGCTGGTGGAGCTGCTTCAGAAAAAGTGCATGCCCTGGGAAAAACGTTAAGAATTAGTTGGATAGAGTAGTGTACTTTCGGAATCTTCGAGAGCACACAGTAGGATTCAGGAGGAGAATATGAAGAAAAAAAGATACGCAGGAGTCCTTGGGGCGGCTGTGCTTGTAATCATGCTGTCAGGATGCGCGGCCCCGTCCGGTCAGGAGAAGACGTCACCCGGACAGGAGGCAGCCTCATCAGGACAGGAAGCGGCGCCATCCGGGCAGGAAGCGGCACCGGATAAAGATCAGGCAGGAGAGGAGACGTCCGGGCAGGCGGAGGGTCCGCCAAAGGAGATCACCTTTGTACTGGACTGGACGCCTAATACCAACCACACAGGAATTTATGTGGCGGAGGAAAAAGGATATTTTAAAGATGCAGGACTGGAGGTAAGCATTGTGCAGCCGCCGGAAAACGGAGCTGAGGTTTTGGTTGCCTCAGGCAAGGCACAGTTTGCAATGTCCTTCCAGGACAGCCTGGCGCCTGCGTTTTCAGGGGATACCCGGCTGCCCGTGACTGCGGTGGCAGCTGTTATCCAGCACAACACATCCGGCATCATTTCCCGCAAGGGGGAAGGGATGGACAGGCCCAAAGGGCTGGAAAGCATGAAATATGCCACATGGGATCTGCCCATAGAAAAAGCCACCATCCAGGACGTGATGGAGGTGGACGGCGGTGATTTCAGCAAAGTACAGCTGATTCCCAGTATGGTAACAGACGAGGTTACGGCCCTTAAGACAAAATCAGTGGACGCTATCTGGATCTTCTATGCGTGGGCCGGCGTAAAGACAGAGATCGAGGGGTTGGAAACGGATTATTTTGCATTTGCGGACCTGAATCCTGTATTTGATTTTTATACCCCGGTCATCATTGCCAATAATGATTTCCTGGAACAAGAACCTGATACGGCCAGGGCGTTCATGGAAGCGGTGAGTAAAGGTTATCAGGATGCCGTTAAGGAACCTGAGGAAGCTGCGGACATTCTCTGCAAGGCCGCCCCTGAGCTGGATCCTGAACTTGTAAAGGCAAGCCAGATCTACCTGGCGGATCAGTACCAGGCAGATGCGGAGCGGTGGGGGTATATTTCACCGGACCGGTGGAATGGGTATTACAGCTGGCTGAATGAAAAGGGGCTTGTGGAAACGCCCATTGAGGAAAACACAGGTTTTTCCAATGATTATCTGCCCTGACATGTGTGAGGAGATCCAGCAGGGCGGCTGTTAAGACGCCGCCCTGAAATGCGCCCCTGGGGCAAGGAGGAACAGATGGTACAATTAAAGGTGGAAGGGGTGTCCAAATCCTTTGACGGGGAGCCGGTTATCCAGGACATTTCCATTGAGCTTAATAAAGGGGAACTGGTTTCCCTCCTGGGGATCAGCGGGGGAGGAAAAACCACCCTGTTCAATATCATAGCCGGTTTAAGTACCCCGGACAAGGGGCGTGTATTGATGGAGGGAGAGGATATCACAGGATGCCCGGGACGGGTCAGCTATATGCTGCAGAAGGATTTGCTGTTTCCTTTCCGTACGATCGAGGACAACGTGGCCCTTCCGCTTATTATAAAGGGCATGAAAAAGAAAGAGGCCAGGCAGGAGGCGGGAGGATATTTTGCCCAGTTCGGACTGGAGGGTACACAGAAAAAATACCCGGCCCAGCTCTCAGGCGGCATGCGCCAGCGGGCCGCGCTCCTTCGGACCTACCTCTTTTCAGGCAGCGTGGCCCTTTTGGATGAGCCCTTTTCAGCGCTGGACATGCTGACCAAGCAGTCGGTCCACAGCTGGTACCTGAATGTGTTGGAGCAGATCCGCCTGTCAACCTTGTTTATCACCCATGATATTGATGAGGCAGTGCTGCTGTCCGACCGTATTTACCTGCTCACAGGAAAGCCGGGCAGGATCACAGGTGAGATCGTGGTCAGGGAGCCAAAACCCAGATCAGGGGATTTCCATGTGACGGAAGCATTTCTGGAATATAAAAAATGTATATTAAACCATCTGAAAGAGCACTCTGAGGCGGCACTGTGACAGGTTGAACCAGGGGACTTCCGGCTGTAAAGGCCGGAAGTCCCTTTTGTGCACCTATATGTCTGTCCGCAATTCCATTCTTTGGTTGACGGATACATGAAAAAAATAATATAATAGGGTTATATGTGTCAGCAGATTGCAGAAAAGAGGTCATGCATGAACACCATGAAATGCAGTAATGAAACCAGCATTTACATTATTGATGATAATTACCGGATCGTTCATTATAATTCCACCCTGCAGGAGAAATTTCCCGAGCTACAGTGCGGGGATCTTTGTTATGAGAAGCTGTGCCAGGAAAGCAGGCCTTGTGAGGAATGTCCCTTCAGCAAAAGGGACGGATCCGCTGTGGTATTCTACAATAAGGTAGTGCAAAAATGGCTGGAGGTGGGAACGGGTAAGATAGACTGGCCCGGAAAAGGCACCTGCAATATGGTGCTGGTCCGTGAAATTTATGAGGGAAATAAAAACCTGTTCTATAATCTGACCAATATGTCTGCGTATGATGAGCTGTTTGAATTGAATTTTACCAGGAATTCCTATAAGATACTGTACCATGTGGAGAACAAGTATATGATCCCCCATACGGAGGGTCCCCTGGACAGGATGCTTGAGGATGTGGGGAGTTATATGATCCATCCGGATGACGACCGGGCGTTCAGGGAGTTCTGGGATGCGAAAAGGATAAAAGAGTTTTTAAAGCATGGGGTCCGGAACGGGAGTTCGGTCTTAAAGGGACAGTTCAGGAAAAAGAGGACGGACGGATCTTACTGCTGGGTGGCCCAGATAGCGGTTCCCCTGAATCAGGGGGGAGATGATGAGGACATCCTCATGTGCTTTATCCAGGATATCAGTGAGCAGAAGCGCCGGGAGGAGGAGATGAAGAAGTCCCTTTCCCAGGGCACGGACATGGACCAGCTCACCGGTCTTTACAGGCGCACCGTGTTTTTTAAGCGGGCCGGGGAGTTTGTCCTTAAAGCCTGTGGCGGTTATTGCCTGGTGGCGGTTGATATTGAGCATTTTAAGCTGTTTAACGAGTGGTACGGACAGGAGGAGGGGGACCGGCTTCTGGCCCGGGTGGGAGGCCATTTAAGGGATATACAGGACCAGTACGGCGGCATGGCGGGCTACATGGGGGGAGATGATTTTGTCATCATCCTTCCCGATGAGGATGCTGCTGTCGGGCAGCTGCAAAAGCGGATCATGGAATATGTAAGGCAGTGCGGCGGTACGGCAGGATTTCTCCCTGCCTTTGGTGTTTATGGAATAGAGGATAAAAGCCTGTCCATCAGCACCATGTATGACCGGGCCTGCATTGCCCTGTCATCGGTAAAGGGCAGCTATGCCCAGCGGGCCTGCCGGTATGACAGCCGCATGATGCGGCAGATGGAGGAAAACCACAAGCTCCTTTCTGAGGTCCAGAAGGGGCTGGAACATGGGGAGTTTACCTTTTACGGTCAGCCCAAGTGCAATCTGAGCACGGGCAAGATCGTGGGGCTGGAAGCCCTGGTGCGCTGGAACCATCCGGTGCGGGGGATGATCCCTCCCGGGGATTTCCTGCCTGTTCTGGAGAACAACGGGCTGATCTCCAAGCTGGATCTGTACCTCTGGGAGGAGGTATGCAGGAGGATGCGAAGCTGGATCGACAGGGGGCACCGCGCCGTCCCTATTTCTGTAAATGTATCCCGAATGGATATCTATGCCATGGATGTGGCTGATGTCTTCAGGAAGCTGGTTGAAACGTATTCCCTGGATCCAAGGCTTTTGGAAGTGGAGATCACGGAAAGCGCTTATGTGGAAGAATTTGAAGCGATCACCGGAGTGGTGGAATCCCTGCGGGAAGCCGGATTCACCGTACTTATGGATGATTTCGGGAGCGGGTATTCCTCACTTAACATGCTGAAGGATGTGAATGTGGATGTTCTGAAGATCGATATGAAGTTCCTTGACATGGATGGGGATACCGCCGGGAAGGGCGTGGAGATTCTGGAGGCTGTCACAAGGCTGGCCAATATTATGGGGCTGCGCATGATCGCGGAGGGGATTGAGACAAAGGAACAGATCGACTTCCTAAAGAGTATGGGATGCGCCTATGGTCAGGGATATTATTTTTTCCATCCCATGCCCATAGAGGTATTTGAACCCCTTCTGGCAGATGAGGACCAGATGGATTACAGGGGGATCAAAGCAAAGCAGATGGACCGTATCCGGCTCAAGGACATGTTTGAGGAGGATATTGCCAGCGATGCCATGATGAACCATATCCTGGGAGCCGTGGCGTTCTACCAGCTTCAGGGCAGTGAACTGGAACTTTTGAGAGTGAACGAACAGTACTGTGCCCTCACAGGGACCAATGCAGTGGATCTGGAATCACAGCGCAGGTCCATTCTCCAGGACACGCGGGAGGAGGACAGGCCGCGTGCCATAAGAATATTTACCCAGGCGTATGAGAACCAGCTCAATGGAGCGGAAGGGGATATCAGGCGCAGGAAAGCGGATGGAACCTATATGTGGATGCATCTGCGGGTCTTTTTCCTCAGAGAACAGGACGGGCGCAGGCTGTTTTATGGAGCGGTGTCCGATGTCACGGAGCAGCGGCGCAGGGAGCAGAAGCTGGAGGCATCCCAAAGGGCTCTGTCCGCTGTGGTCCACATTGCCCAAAAGGATGAGTCCTTTATGAAGCTCACAGAGGAGAACCGGCGGGCCGCGGCATCCATTTTTGCCCAGATGACCCCGGGAGGCATGATCGGCGGATACTGTGAGGAGGGATTCCCACTGTATTTTGCCAACTATGAGATGGTTAAGCTGCTGGGGTATGACTCCTTTGAGGAACTGGAGGAGGCGATCCGGGGCCTGGTCCTCAATACCATCCACCCGGATGACCGGGAGCGCGTGAGCCGGGACATTGGGCAGGAGTATTATCCGGGGTTGGAGTACACCACCACCTACAGGATGCCCAAGAAAGACGGCTCATGGTTCTGGACCCTTGATAAGGGGCGGGTCATTGAGGCGGAGGATGGCCGTCTGGCCATTGTCAGCGCATGTACGGATATTTCGGAGACCATGGAAGCCCAGGAGGCCTTAACTGAGCGCAACAGTGAGTTGCTTCGCAAGAATGAGGAGCTGAATTTCCTTAATAATGATATGCCCGGCGGTTACCACCGCTGCGCTAAAAATAAAGAGTTTGATTTTACCTATATCAGCAACCGCTTTCTGGACATCTTTGGCTATACCAGGGAGGAGATCAGGCTTCTGTTTGACAACAAGTTCATCAATATGGTCCATCCCGATGACCGGGAGCGTATGGTGAGAGGCGTGGACATACTCACTGACAGCGAACAGGCTTACAACATGGAATACCGCATGAGATCCGCCAAAGGCTATATATGGGTTATTGACCAGACACGGTACATGAGTTACGGGGGAAATGAATTTTTCCAGGGCGTGGTCCTGGATGTCACGGAGATGGTGACACTGCGTGAGCGTCTGCGCCTGCTCCTGGATTATGTTCCTGAAGATTTTATCCTTGTCAGATCCAGGGACGGCCGGTATGAATATGAGGTTATGGCGGACGGACTTGCAAGGTCGCTGGGGTATACAAAGGAAGAATACAGGGATATGCTGCCAAAGGGCGGGTATCTGGAACAGGGATACGGGGACGGATTTCCGGAACTTCTTCATAAGATCAGCTGTCTTTCAGACAGCGGACAAAGGTTCACCTATGTATCCGCCTTTATCCGGCCGGACAAAAAGAAGGTCTGGATCCGTACGGAGGCCAGATCCGTGAAACAGGAATCAGATGAGACCATCTACCTCTTTAACTACAAGGATGTGACGGATATCCAGGAAAAAAGGCAGGAGCTGGATCTTTTGGACCAAAAGCAGAAGACGATTCTCCACCTGGCAGGGATCAACAGCTGGGAATGGGATCTGAGGGATGACAGCCTGGTCCTCACTAATGTGACCAGCCCCAACTTCGTAAAATACCTCTGCAGGCAGGATGAAGCAAACGGGGAAACGGTGACGGGTCTGACCGGACTTCTGGACAGAAATGCATGTATACTGGACAAATACAGGCAGCCCTTTTTGGATTTCATGATGCATCTGCGAAGAAATGTGGGCCACAAAACCTTGAGCTTTGAATTTCCGGTAACAGCGGATGACGGTTCCCTCATATGGTTCCGGTCTGCGGGGGAAACCATTCTGGATGAGGAGGGCACGCCTTTGGTGGTGCTGGGATACTGTACGGACATTACGGATAACAAGCTGCAGAAACAAATGCTGACAAAAATGGCGTCCACGGATTCCCTTACCGGTCTTCTCAACCGTCAGTCCGCCCTGCCGGCCATCCGTGCCTATCTGGCACAGGGGGCATGGTCCTCGGCAGCCCTTATCATGTTTGACCTGGATAACTTCAAGATGGCCAATGATGTATTCGGCCATGACTTCGGGGATTCCATGATCGTACAAAATGCAAGAAAGCTTAAAAGTTATTTCCGGAGTGAGGATATTGTGTGCAGGATGGGCGGTGACGAGTTCATCATCCTTTGCAAGAACATAAGTGAGAAGGACATAGAGGCAAAGCTGAACAGGATCGTGGATGAGATGTCCGTTACACGCCGCGGCGAAGGAAAGGACATCACATTCTCTATCTCTGCCGGCTATGTCATGATCCCGGAACAGGGGATCAACTTTGACGAACTCTACCACAAGGCGGACATAGCCCTTTTTGCGGCCAAGATGTGCGGGAAATGTGCCTACAGGAAATATGACCCGTCCATGAAATCAATCCGTATAGAACTGGCGGGCACGCCCTGAGGGCGCGGCGGCCAGAGATTCCCGGAACAGGGATCGAACGAAATACGTATCAAAAAGATTGCGTATAAAAAAAGCAGGCGGAACCGACCATGAATATATCAGGTCGGCTCCGCCTGCTCTATGTTTCCCCAATCCTACAGATCCAGTTTCAGATCCCCCTCTTTGATCCATCCCATCCTGCGCAGGATCTCCCCGAAGATAAAGGTGAGCACTGCCGGGAGCACAAAGCAGACCAGCAGGATCCCAAGCCACATCCGGGCGCCGCCTCCCATGGCGGTGTAGACGCCGATGGGACCCACCAGGCCGCAGGTGCCCATACCGGAGCCCGCCGGGATGTTCTTAAGGCCAAAGACCACGGTTGCAACAGGGCCTGTGATCATGGATGCCAGAGTAGGCGGGATCCAGATCCGGGGGTTCAGCACAATATTGCCCATCTGCAGCATGCTGGTGCCCAGACCCTGGGCCATAAGGCCGCCAACCTTGTTTTCGCGGTAGCTCATCACTGCAAAACCGATCATCTGCGCACAGCAGCCGGCAGTGGCCGCTCCCCCCGCCAGTCCGTCCAGGGAGAGAGCGATACAGATGGCAGCGCTGCTGATGGGAAGGGTAAGGGCAACCCCGATCAGGGCGGATACCAGGATTCCCATGATAAAGGGCTGCATTTCCGTGGCTGTTTTTACCAGGTTTCCGAACCAGTTCATAAAGCCCGCCACGCCCGGTCCCACAAACTGGGCCACCAGTACGCCGGAGATAATGGTGATCCCCGGAGTGACAATGATGTCCAGCCGCGTTTCCTTGGAGACGATCTTGCCCAGCTCAGCAGCGATGATGGTGGCCACCAGAGCGCCTACGGGACCGCCCAGGGTATTGCCCGCAATCCCCACGGTGGCTGCGGAGAACAGCACCAGCTGAGGCGCCTTCAGCGCGTGGGCAATGGCAATGCCCAGAGCGGCTCCTGTGGCGCTTTTGGCATAATCAGCGATCACATTAAAAATCTCAATGTCAAATTGTTGTCCCAGGGTTCCGAATATGGTGCCGATGAGCAGGGAGGCAAACAGGCCGAAGGCCATGGCTCCCAGTGCATCGATCAGATAGGTCTGGACAGTGATGTTAACATTTTTCCGTTTTAGAAACTCCTTTACACTCTCGGTTTTCATACTCATTCTCTCCCTTATTCAAACATCGTTACTGCCGTCTGTACATCCCGCCCCGGGGAATATTTGTCAGAAAGCATTATTTAACACGTTATGGATAGGAATTTTACCATACTTTGACAAAAAAGCAAGGATTTTTGACGAAAACCCGCTGAATTGTTAAAATATTAACATATTGCAAATTTATATGGCGTGGGATATAATGGTACGAATAGGGGACATTAATTCCAGAGAGAGGTGGACGATATCGAATTCCGTTTTTTATATTTACTCCAGGATCTGCATACTCCCCTGGTGGATGGCCTTATGACATTGATCACATCCCTTGGGGATCACGGGATATTCTGGCTGCTGCTTGCAGCAGTGCTGTTTGCTGTTCCAAGGACCAGGCTCATGGGCGCCTGTATGCTGGTATCCATTGGCATAGGTTTCCTGTTGGGAAATGTCGCCCTAAAGAATCTGATTGCCCGGGACCGTCCCTGCTGGCTGGATCCCACCGTACAGCTGCTGGTCCAGGTGCCCAGGGATTATTCATTTCCCTCCGGCCACACCCTGGTAAGCTTTGAAGGCGGGGTGACTATATTCATGTTCAACAGAAAGTGGGGGATTCCCGCCCTGATGCTGGCAGTGCTGATCGCATTTTCCAGAATGTATCTGTTTGTGCATTTTCCCACGGATGTGCTGGCTGGCATGGCGCTGGGAATCATCATTGCATGGTCTGTTGCCAGAACTGCTAAGAGGATGAGTACCGCTAAAGACATAAGTACCGCCAAAGATATAAGTACCTCCAAAGGCATGGGGACCGCTAGTGGCATGGGGACCGCCAAGGGATCAGAGGAAAATCAAAGACAGGATGATGAAAGATTGACAGAATAAAGGACAGGTGACATATATGTTGGAACGCGCACCGGGAATCTATGAGGTGGAGTTATACAGCAACCAAAAAAGTATCAGTGAAATAAAAATATTCCTGATTCCGGGCAGGGACGGGGGGCGCAGCCTGATGGTGGATGCCGGGTTCAGGAAACAACAATGCCTGGAATCCATGGAGGAGGCCCTGGCCAGCCTTGGGATCACTTATGATAAACTGGATATTTTCCTGACCCACAAGCACCATGACCACTGCGGACTGGCCAGTGTGTATGCCCAGCGTGGGGCCAGGCTTTTCATGAATCCCCAGGAGGACAGACACTGCTATGACTGTCTGTACTATAACCACAGTCATGGCTCCCAGGAGGACCAGCCTGAGGTGCTGCGGGCAGTGGGCGTTACCGAAACAGGGACACCCCAGGTCTGGAACATGTTCATGGAGGTGAACCGCCGTGTGAATGAGAACAAGGGGTGGGAATTTGAGATCCCCGGATTCGCCTATACACCGGTAAAGGCAGGGCAGATCCTGTCCTACGGCGGATATGATTTTGAGACCGTTCCCCTGAAGGGACACACCTTTGGACAGATGGGGCTTTATGAAAAAAAACGCAGGATCCTGTTCTGCGCAGACCAGGTCATTGACGGCATTGTGCCCATTGTGGGGACCACATACCCGGATGAGCATCTGCTGAAGGGGTATTTTGAATCCCTGGAACATTTTAAGCATGAATATAAGGACTGTCTGGTGCTGCCGGCCCACAAGGAGCCGATCAAGGATGTGAAGCGGGTGGTGAACCGGATCGTGTTCGCCTATCTGGATAAGACAGACCTGATCAAACATATTCTGGATCACGGACACCGCAGGATGACCACCAAGGAGGTGGCCTGTCTGGCTTACGGCATGGAATCCGTGCCAAAGGATGAGGCGGAGTTTATCAAGCTCAAGATGGTGATCAGCAAGACCTTTTCCTGCCTGGAGTACCTGTATGATGAGGACTTTGCCATCCGTTCCAGGGAGGACGGGATTTTTTACTGGGAAGCTCCCTAGAGGGTGGAGCAGACAGAGGGCCCGCATGGCGGAATCCCCATGGAACGGTCATGGGCCCCGGAGGGTACTGAAAAATATACTTGCATATTTAAGAAAATAGTGTATAGTATACATTAGCAATAAAATAAAATAATGAAAGCAGAGTAGGCATATGTGCGTTAAGTGCCGGCTGAACAGGGAGTTGTCAGCTGGACGAAAGGAAACTTGCGTTTCCTGCGGTACATAGGCCGCATCCCGCTGCAACGGAAGATAGATGGAGCGGCTGAGAGCGGCTTTGGATCAGGATTAAAACTGATGCAGGGCTGTTTTGTAAGGCCGTTTTTTATGTCTGGAACCTGGGTGCAGGTATGATCCTGAACCTGTTTGGAACATGTCGGATATCTCCCATTGTAGTACGAGAAATCTGCAAAGGAGGTAATTGTTCATGAAGAAACTGGCAGCTTTATTTACCAGCTCATCCCAGGAGATGAGACAGGTCAGGACCGTTACGGTATGCGCCATGATGGCGGCTATAGGAGTGGTTTTGGGGTCGCTGACCATTTACATTACGGATACGGTGAGGATCGGATTTTCCGGGATCCCCGTTACCCTTGTAAGCTATCTGTTCGGGCCCGTGGTGGGGGGCATGTTTGGAGGAGCCCTGGATGTGCTTAAGTACCTGGTCAAGCCCATGGGGCCGTTTATGCCAGGTCTGACCCTGATCGTGATGCTCAAAGGACTGCTGTACGGCTGTTTCCTTTACAAAAAGCCCCTGACCCTGTGGCGGGTGCTGGCCGTCCAGCTGGTGGTGGCTGTTGTGTGCAACCTGTTCCTCAACACCCTGTGCCTGTCTCTTGTGTATGGAAAGGCATTTATGGTGCTCCTGGCCCCGCGTATTATCAGAAATCTGATCATGTGGCCCATTGACGCTTTTATATTCTTTAATACTGCAAAGGTCCTGGAGATGACAGGGGTGTTCCGCATATTGGGAAAGACCAGGACCGCTGTATGATTTTGGGATGCCCCGGCACGATCCCGGCCTGTTTAAGGGATGGGATACGAATTGGAAAAAATAACTGATGAAATTATTAACGATCCATTGGTCTGAGGAAAATGCCTTTGGTCCGCCTTTAAAATGGCTGGCCGGAGGCATTTTTGCGCAGTGAGCAGCCATGGTACATTCTGGAAATAAAACAGAGAGCAGCCTTCAATACCGTTAATTTTCCGTCAAGCTGTTTTGCAAAAAGTACACCCGGCCTGTTGCAGGAAGCACCGGTCCGTGCTATGATGATGTCTGCAAAAAAAACAGAAGTCAAGATTGAGGAGGAACCATGCCATGGCAGTTCATGTAATTGATGAAGCAAACAGATGCCTTCAGTGTAAGAAACCAATGTGTCAGCAGGGATGCCCCATCCATACACCCATTCCGGCCATGATCAAAGCATTAAAGGAAGGGGGACTGGAGGACGCAGGCGCCATGCTGTTTGCAAACAACCCAATGTCCCTGGTGTGTTCCCTGGTGTGTAACCATGAGCGCCAGTGCGAAGGCCATTGTGTCCTTGGCAGAAAGGGCCAGCCGGTCCATGTGAGCAGTATTGAGAACTATATATCAGACACCTGTCTGGAACGGATCAACATAGAATGTGCACCTAAGAACGGAAAAAAGGTGGCGGTCATCGGTGCCGGACCGGCCGGTATCACCATTGCCATTATGCTGACCCAGAGGGGGTACAGCGTGACCATCTTTGATTCCAGGGACAAGATCGGAGGGGTACTGCAGTATGGCATCCCGGAATTCCGGCTGCCCAAGAGCATTCTGGACCGTTATAAGAAAAAACTCCAGTCCATAGGGATCAGGATAAGGCCCAACACCACCATTGGCGGAGCACTGGAGATCAAGGACCTGTTCCGGGACGGATATGAGAGCATTTTCATCGGAACTGGCGTCTGGCGTCCCAAGACCCTTGGGGTAAAGGGGGAGTCACTGGGAAATGTTCATTTTGCCATTGATTACCTTGCCAATCCCGATGCCTATGACCTGGGGGATAATGTGGCCATTATCGGCGTGGGCAATTCAGCCATGGATGTGGCAAGGACCGTGATCCGCAAGGGATCCCATAATGTGACCATGTACGCAAGGGGAAAGCATTCCGATGCCAGCCTGCATGAGACCCAGTATGCTATGCTGGACGGAGCCAGGTTTGAGTTTGGGAAAAGTATTGTGGAGATCAATGATGACGGACCGGTGTTCCGGGATGTGTGTTTTGATGAGGAGGGGAATATCACCGGATACTCTGAAGAAACAGAGCAGGTGAAGGCGGATTCCGTGATCATTTCCATCAGCCAGGGACCAAAGAGTAAGCTGGTCAACACCACAGACGGTCTGAAGGCCACAAAAAACGGGCTGCTTCAGACCTCGGACAACGGAGAAACCACGGTGGAAGGCATATTTGCCTCCGGTGATGTGGTCCTGGGAGCCAAAACAGTGGTGGAGGCGGTTGCCTACTCCAAAACCGTGGTGGATGCCATGGACGAATACATGAAAAATAAGGATAAAAACAAAGGGAATTAAGATTATTTCATTTCGCGTTTCAATTTCCTGAAGGAAATGATAAACAGTGATACCGTGGTGCAGACTGCCAGTGTATCTGCAATGGGCTCTGCCAGGAAAACCGCAAATACCTTGTTTTCAAAAAATGCAGGCAGGACGTAGATAAGAGGTATCAGCAGGATGACCTTTCTCAGCAGCGCCAGGAACAATGAAGTCTTGCTGTCGCCCAGTGCGATGAAAGTCTGCTGGCAGGCCAGCTGGGCGCCAAAGAGCAGGACGGCGGCCATGTATATATGGATGGACCAGGTGCTGAAGGCGGTGAGGGCAGGGTCCTTGGTGAAGATACGGATAAAGACCGAGGGAGCAAACATGCTGACCGCCCACATGGCAGTGGAATAGCACATACAGGAGATGAGCAGAAGACGGAAGGTTCTGCTGACCCGGTCCAGTTTTTTTGCCCCAAAGTTAAAGCTGATAATGGGCTGCGCGCCCTGGGTCAGCCCCTGAAGGGGGAGCAGGGAGAACTGCATCACGCTTCCCATGATGGTCATGGCCCCCACGGCCACATCCCCTCCGTATTTTAACAGTGAAGTATTAAAGCAGATGTTCAAAATGCTTTCCGTGAACTGCATCACAAAGGGTGCGGCCCCCAGGGCAATGGCAGGCATGAGGACCTCTGCTTTTGGTTTCATATAATGGGGGCGTATGTTGAGATAACTCTTTTTGGAAAGCAGGAACAGTACCACCCAGGCAGCGGAGATGCCCTGGGAGATGATGGTTGCCAGAGCGGCGCCCCGCACGCCCATATGGAACCCAAACATGAGAATGGGATCCAGGATGATGTTGCACACGGCTCCGATCAGTACGGTGAGCATTCCGGTTTTTGCATATCCCTGGGCATTGATAAACGCATTCAATCCCAGCGCCAGCTGCACGAAAATGGTCCCCAGTGAATAGATCTGCATGTAGGCCCACCCGTACTCAATGGTATTGGCGCTGGCGCCGAACATCAGCAGGATACTGCGTCCAAAGGTGAGGAAAAAGGCGGTGAGCACCACCGCCACCACGATCAGGGCCGTGGTGCAGTTGCCCAGGATATTTTCAGCCTCATCCTTTTTACCCTTGCCCAGCATGATGGATGCCCTGGGCGCGCCGCCCATGCTCACCAGGGCTGCAAAAGCTGAGATGGCCATGATGACAGGAAAGGTGACGCCCACGCCGGTCAGGGCATTGGCCCCCACGCCGGGCAGGTGGCCTATGTACATACGGTCAACCATGTTATATAATACATTGATAATTTGGGCGGTAATGGCTGGAATTGCCAGATTAAACAGCAATTTTCCCACACTGCCCGAACCCAGGTCTACTTCTTTTGCTTCTTTTGATGTTCCCATAAATATTACCCAGTCCTTTCTATCTCTAAAAAATGCCATCTAATAAATATATCTCCAAACCAAAAGAAAGTCAATAACGGGTCTTTTACATTAAGGGAAGGACTGGTATAATGTGCCATAGACACCTTGGAGCATGATGCAAGGAGGAACGTAAAGGGAAAGTAAGGGGAAAAAGGAGAGACGTGCATGGTAAAAGCAATATTCTTTGACATTGACGGTACTTTAAGGGAATTTGAAAAAAAGGGGATCAGCATGAGCACAAGACAGGCTCTGGATAAGGCCAGACAGGCCGGTATCCGGCTGTTTATCGCCACCGGCCGGCATTATTTGGAGATCGAGGAGGAAAAACTGCTGGATGACCTTGTGTTTGACGCCTATGTCACCCTTAACGGCCAGTACTGTTATGAGGAAAGCCCGGGCAGACCGGTGCTGTATAAGAATCCCATTGCCCGGGATCAGGTGGAGACAATCCTTGAGGTCATGGAAAAGGAGCCGTTTCCCTGTCTGTTCATGGAAGCCCACCGGTGGTACCTGAATTATGTGGATGAACGGGTGGAACGGGTGCAGCAGAGCATAGGAACCCGTATTCCTCCTCTGGGAGATATAAAGAGGGCTCTTTTCCACGATATTTACCAGGTCATTCCTTACCTGGATGAGCCTGGGGCATTGGAGCTGGTAAAGAAGCTGCCGGGCTGCGAGTACTCTGTATGGCACGATGGGGAGGGAGTGGACCTGACCCCAAAGGGAGGCGGAAAATGTACAGGGATCCGGCAGGTTCTTGCCCATTACGGGATCGATATCAAGGATGCGGCCGCCATTGGGGACGGTAACAATGACGTGTCCATGCTCTCCTATGCGGGGATCGGCATTGCCATGGGCAATGGGACAGCCAAGGCCAGGGCGGCGGCGGACTATGTGACCGGAGATGTGGCCCGGGACGGACTGATGCAGGCCGTGGACTACCTGCTGTCCCGTACCTCCTAGCGCGTGTATGGACCATGTTCTCCGAAACACTTTTACGGAAGCGGTTTCCTCTTATGAAACAGGAGCAAAAGCCCCATGTAGCAGATACTTAAGAATACAATGTGGACCGAGGTTTCAATAAACAGGGGAAGGCGGTCCAGGGATGTCATCACATGGGAGAATGCCAGGTATATGCCGATGGAGATGAGAAGCAGTACAACGGGCTTTATGATCATGTTGGCAGTATCCCACTGAAAGGGCACCTGCCTTTTCACGGCCAGAAAACACATGACAGCAAGGGCCAGCTCGCTGGCCAGCATACCCCACAGATACCCCAGGATCCCAAAACGGGGAATGGCAAAGAGCACAAAGGCCAGCCGTATGACCATGGCCCACACGTTTTGGAAAAATGTGACCGAGGTCTTTCCCAGCCCGTTCAGGATGCTGCCCATGGTGGTGGCCAGGTACATAAAAGGACACAGCCAGGACAGGATGGTGATGAACGTACCTGCGTTCTGGTCATGGAACACGCTGGCGCCCAGCTGGTTGCCGAAGATGGTAAAGATGCCGATGCACAGGATCCCCATATAGCAGCTGTAGCGCAGGGACATGGATATCATGGAGGAGATCCGGGCTTCGTTGCCGTCCGCCTGGGCTTCAGCTACGGTGGGGAGGAGGAGCACGGCCATGGAATTGGTGATGGCTGACGGAAATAGTATAAAGGGCAGGGCCATACTGGTGAGCACACCGTAGATGGACAGGGCCTCGGAGTTGGTGAGGCCGGAGCTCATCAGCCTATTGGGAATCCATATGGCTTCTGCGCTTCCCAGTACATTAAGGATCAGCCGGTTGCCCATAAGGGGCAGTGCCAGAGCCATGAGGGGAGCCGCCGATGCACCAAAGGAGAGAGGGATGACCTTGCGTATGTTCCTCTCTTCTTTGCGTCCCGAGGGAGGAAAAAAGCCCAGGCAGAACAGGGTAAATGCCGCTGAGGCCATTTCCCCGATCAGATGCCCGTACACAGCCAGGCTCACCGTGATCTCACGTCCGGAATCCAGCCAGATACCGGCGATCAGGAACACGGCGCCCATGCGGATGACCTGCTCAGCCACCTGGGAAAATGCAGGCACTCTGGCTTTCTGCATTCCGTAATAATAACCGTTAATGCAGGCGTGGAGGGCTGCAAAGGGAACAGATACGGCCATAACAGGAAGATAGGGCGCGCATCTGGGTTCCAGCAAAAGCTTTTCAGCCAGGAAATGGTTGTTGGTGTAAATGACCCAGGCAAGAATAAAAGACATGCCCATGGCAATCACAAGGCCTGTCTTGAACACGGCCTTGCCCCGGGCCTGGTTGGCGGCCACATACTGGGACAGGGCGGTTTGGATGGAACCTGCACAGACGGCAAAACAGATGCTGAATATGGGATGGACCATATTGTAAATGCCCAGGCCCTCGGCTCCGATGGTCCTGGACATGTAAATACGGTAGAAAAAGCCCAGGATCCTGCATATGAACCCTGTGGAGGTAAGGAGCAGCGTACCTGTTATAAACGCCATTTTCCGTGGGGAAAGGCGTTTGGAAATGGATGAAGATGCGATGATTGACTCCTTCATGGATACTCCGGGAAATGGGAATTATTACAAGTATATTGGATGGAGGAGGATTTTATGACTGGGGAGGGGGATGGGAGGCATGATATAAAGAAAACATAAATGAAATGCTGCATTTGCGTTAAAAAGTTGTTAAAATTATCCTGTTAAACTTTCTTAACAGGCCATATTTTTGTGCATAAGTTATAAAAAAGTTAAAAAAATACTAAAATTCGCAAAAACTTACCGTATTCCTGAACACCCGAATCCTTTATAATATCTTTATAGTGACCAAGTCAGTCAGAGCTCGCTGCGGTCAGGTCTCTTAATGCCATTCATAATAGAAGGGAGAGTACCATGTCATCTCTGTTTCAAACAATTGACAAGATCAAACCTGTGTATGATAAGACCTATGAGTTTGTTTTGTTCCTGTGCAAAATGCTGCTGACGGTGGATATATTGATTACCTGTATGGCGGTGGCTGGCCGTTATGTGCCCTTTATTCCGGATCCGGCCTGGAGCGAGGAGGTTGTCCTGACCTGTATGGCCTATATGGCAGTGCTTTCAGCCGCCCTGGCGATCCGCAGGAACGCCCATATCCGAATGACAGCCTTTGACATCTATCTGCCAAAGACAGTGGTGAGGGCGCTTGACATCCTGTCCGATGTGGCGGTCCTTGCCCTTGCAGTCATCATGATCACCGTGGGCTGGAAATATGCCAATGGCATTGGCTCCAAGGGGACCTATGTGAGCATGCCCTGGCTTTCACGGTTCTGGATGTATTTTCCGGTTCCCCTTGCCGGGGTGGCGATGGTGATCTTTGAACTGGAAGCGCTGTACAATCACGTAAAAGCAATCTGTATGGGAGAGGAGGAGTGAGTATATGAGCGGAGAAAACGCTGCGATCCTGATTTTGCTTGCCAGTTTTTTTGCCATGATCTTTTTAAGGTTTCCCATTGCGTACGCAGTGGCCCTGTCCTCTGTCCTCTGTCTGCTGTATCAGGGGCTTCCCCTGGCCACCATCTGCCAGCAGATGGTAAAGGGCATCAGCACCTTCAGCCTGATGGCCGTGCCTTTCTTCATTGTCATGGGCTGCCTGATGGGCTCCGGAGGAATATCGGAAAAGCTGATTGCACTGGCCAATGCCTGCGTGGGATGGATGCGGGGCGGCATGGCCATGGTCAATATTGTGGCATCCTATTTTTTCGGAGGGATCTCCGGTTCCGCTGCTGCGGACACGGCCTCCATCGGCTCCATTTTGATCCCAATGATGGTGGAACAGGGCTATGATGACGATTTTTCAACCGCGGTAACCATCACCTCCTCCTGTGAAGGCCTGTTGGTCCCGCCAAGCCACAACATGGTGATCTATGCCACCACGGCGGGAGGCATTTCCGTGGGAAGTCTGTTCCTGGCCGGCTACATACCGGGGGCCCTGCTGGCAGTATCGCTGATGGTGGGCTCCTATATCATCTCTGTGAAGCGCAGCTATCCGAAGGGCGATAAGTTCAGCATTGCCAACCTGTTAAAGCAGCTTAGCGTATCATTCTGGGCCCTGGCAGCGGTGCTGATCGTGGTTGTGGGCGTTGTGGGCGGTGCATTTACGGCAACGGAGTCAGCGGCCATTGCGGTCATCTACAGCCTGATCGTCAGCGTGTTCATCTACAAAGGCCTTGACTGGAAAGGCGTGTGGAGAGTTATGGGGGAATGTGTGGAGACCCTGTCCATTGTATTGATCCTCATTTCCACTTCCAGCATATTCGGTTACTGCCTGACCCGCCTGCATGTGCCTATAATGGCAGCCAACGCCATCACAGGTCTGACAAACAATCCCGTCATCCTGGCGCTGCTGTTGAACCTGATCCTTCTGGTACTGGGCTGTATCATGGATATGGCGCCCATTATCCTGATCGCCACCCCCATTCTGATGCCCATTGCAACATCCATTGGGATCGACCCCATCCAGTTCGGCATCATGGTGGTGGTGGGAGCGGTGCTTTTTATAGGATCCGCTGTTTCCAAGGTTCCCATAGAGCGGGTAGTCAAGGCGACCCTGCCGTTTTACCTGTGCATGATCATTACGCTTCTGCTGATCACCTTTATTCCTGCCATCAGCCTCTGGCTTCCCCAGGTTTTATCATAAGTCAGGACCGGACGCCCTGGAAGCCCTGAATATCGCGGACTTCCTGGGGCTCCTGGGGAAAACTCTGAAAGATCCCGTGTATAATAAAGGCCGTGAGTACCAGGGTACATACATCGGCAATGGGCTGGGCGGCCTGGATTCCCAGAAGTCCAAGGAAATGGGCGGCCAGCAGCAGGATCGGTATAAGGAAGAGCCCCTGCCGGGAAATGGACAGCAGGGTGGCTCTGAAACCGTATCCAATGGACTGGGACATCATGTTGCTCATGGTGAGGAACCCATTGAACCACATGGTGATCAGCTGAAGCCGCAGGGCCAGGGTGCCGATGGCAATGACCGCCGGGTCATCCCTGCGGAACAGGCTGATGACATGTCCCGAGATAAGAAAGACTCCGGCGCAGATCACGATCAGGATACAGGTGGTAAATTTAACACAGAATATATATGCCTGGCGGACCCGGGCATATTTTTTTGCCCCATAGGAAAAAGCGCATACGGGCTGGAAGCCCTGGCCAAACCCGATCACGGCTGAATTGATGAAATAGACCAGGCGGTTTACAATGGCCATGGCGGCAATGGCAGCGTCCCCAAAGGGATGGGCCGTGGTGTTAAGGACAATGGTGGCAATGCTTGCCATGCCCTGGCGGGTCAGGGAAGGCATCCCGCCGTAGATGATCTTTCCGTACAGGGAAAGGGAAGGGCGGAAATTCCGGAGCCGTATGGGAATGCATCCTTTCCTCCTGTTGCACTGGGCCAGCAGGATGCAGAAGCTTATGAACTGGGAGAGCCCGGTGGCAATGGCAGCGCCTGAGGTCCCCAGGTTCAGGCCGAATATGAACAGGGGGTCCAGGGCAATGTTCAGGATCCCTCCCGCGGTGATGCCGATCATGGCAAATGCGGCCAGGCCCTGGAGGCGCAGAAGATTGTTCATGATAAAGGAGCACATCATAAACGGGGTGGCTATAAAGATATAGCGCGCATACTCCACCGCATAGGGCTTGATGGTCTCGGTGGCCCCTAAAAGCATGACGATCTGGTCAATGTGCAGCAGGCACACAAAGCCCAGGCAGGTGCCCAGTATCATGCCCGTAAAAAAGGCTACGGACACAGCTGTCTCACCTTCCTTTGTCCTGCCGGCGCCCAGACAGCGCGCCATGTGGTTGCCGGTGCCCATGCCGATGGTAAAGGACAGAGCCTGGATAATGGCCATGGCTGAAAAGATGATCCCCACTGCTCCCGATGCGCTTGTGCCCAGCTGGCTTACAAAAAATGTGTCCGCCATATTATAAATGGAACTGACCATCATGCTTATGATGGTGGGCACGGCAAGCCTTGGCACCACCTTTCTGATATCCCCGTTTACCAGCATGTCGTACCGTTCATTTTCCCCTTCATTCATCCCCATAGTATCTTCCTTCTTTCTATATCGTTAACTTCCATTATAATAACGAAGGGGCGGAAATGTCAATGCAGTGCATGATTCTAATAGGGCCGGATGCAAAAGGCAGAGCCTGGAGGGCGGGGGATCCCTGTGAACTGAGGGGCGTGGATGACATATAATAAAGTATCAGCCTTCATGTTTGCTTTGGACAAAATACAAGTATTCCTATTGAAATTGTAGGAATACTATGGTATAGTAAGAGGCGTAGATGAAGCTTTTAACTTTAGGACTACAGAAAGGCGGATTTTTAGTATGAAACAGTTGATTTATCTTGATAATGCGGCCACCACCAAGACGAGGCCGGAGGTAGTGGAAGCCATGCTTCCATATTTTACGGAATTTTATGGAAATCCATCATCCGTATATGATTTTTCCACCAACAGCAAAAAAGCAGTCAGCCATGCAAGGGAAACCATTGCTCAGTCATTGGGGGCCAAGACCAATGAAATATATTTCACGGCAGGAGGCAGCGAGTCTGATAACTGGGCTCTGGTTGCAACCGCGGAAGCCTATGCCGGGAAGGGAAAACATATCATTACCAGCAAGATTGAGCACCATGCCATCCTTCACACCTGCCAGTATCTGGAAAAGAGGGGTTACGATGTCACCTATCTGGATGTGGATGAGAACGGCGTGGTCAAGCTGGACGAACTGAAAAAGGCGATCAGGCCGGACACCATCCTGATCTCCGTCATGTTTGCAAACAATGAGATCGGAACCATTGAACCCATAAAGGAGATCGGCGCAATTGCAAAAGAACACGGTATCCTGTTCCACACAGACGCGGTACAGGCCTACGCCCACGTGCCCATCAATGTGGATGATTACAACATCGACATGCTCAGCTCCAGCGGGCATAAGCTGAACGGGCCAAAGGGGATCGGTTTCCTCTATATCCGTACAGGCGTTAAGATCCGTTCCTTTATCCATGGGGGAGCCCAGGAGCGCAAACGCCGTGCAGGCACGGAAAATGTTCCCGGCATTGTGGGCTACGGCAAGGCAGTGGAGATTGCCATGGCCAACATGAAAGAGCGCACACAGAAAGAGACGGAGCTTCGTGATTACCTGATGGAGCGGGTGGTCAGCGAGGTGCCCTTTACCAGGATCAACGGTTCCCGTTCCAGCCGCCTTCCCAACAATGCGAACTTTGCTTTCCAGTTCATTGAAGGGGAATCCCTTCTCATCAAACTGGACATGGCAGGGATCTGCGGTTCCAGCGGCTCCGCCTGTACCTCCGGATCCCTGGACCCATCCCATGTGCTCCTGGCCATCGGGCTGCCCCATGAGATCGCCCATGGTTCCCTGCGTCTGACGCTCAGCGAGGAGAACACCAGGGAAGAGATCGACTACGTGGTAGAGCAGATCAAGGAAGTGGTGGCTTACCTGCGCAGCATGTCACCGTTATACGAAGATTATATGAAGCACAACAAACAGTAAAAGCGGAGCGCCTGTTGTTTGGCGCCCATGACCAGGAGGAATATAGATGTACACCGAGAAAGTAATGGACCATTTTGAGCACCCAAGAAATGTGGGTGAAATAGAGAACCCCAGCGGCCTGGGAACCGTGGGAAATCCCAAATGCGGCGATATCATGAGGATCTATCTGGATATTGACGATAACCAGATCATAAGGGATGTGAAGTTTAAAACCTTTGGCTGCGGCGCGGCCGTGGCTACCAGCAGCATGGCTACCGAACTGGTAAAAGGAAAATCCGTCCAGGAAGCCATGAAAATCACCAACAAAGCTGTCATGGAAGCTCTTGACGGATTGCCCCCGGTTAAGGTACACTGTTCATTGTTAGCAGAGGAAGCCATTCACGCCGCCCTCTGGGATTATGCACAGAAACAGGGTATTACCATTGAAGGGTTGGAAAAACCCAAGGATAATATCGAAGAAGAGGAAGAGGAAGAAGACTATTGAGCAGGAAAGTTGTAGTAGGCATGTCAGGAGGAGTTGACTCCTCCGTGGCTGCCTGGCTGTTAAAGCAGCAGGGTTATGACGTTATCGGCGTCACCATGCAGATATGGCAGGATGAGGATACGGATGTCCAGGAGGCAGAAGGGGGATGCTGCGGCTTAAGCGCCGTGGATGATGCCCGCAGGGTTGCCATGGATCTCGGTATCCCTTATTATGTCATGAATTTCAGGGAAGAGTTCCGGAAAAACGTAATGGACTATTTTGTGGGCGAGTATGTGGAGGGGAAAACACCTAACCCCTGTATTGCCTGCAACCGCTATGTGAAGTGGGAGTCCCTTTTAAGGCGCAGCATGGCGATCGGGGCGGATTATATTGCCACCGGCCATTATGCACAGATCGAGCAGCTGCCAAACGGCAGATATGCCCTCAAAACCTCGGTTACAGTGGAGAAGGACCAGACCTATGCCCTTTACAACCTGACCCAGGATCAGCTGGCCCATACCCTGATGCCTGTGGGCAGCTTTTGTAAGGATGAGATACGCAGGATGGCCCGGGACATCGGACTTCAGGTGGCCCATAAGCCTGACAGCCAGGAGATCTGTTTTATACCGGACCATGATTATGCCAATTTTATTGAAGAGTACACAGGAAAGCAGATGCCAAAGGGCAATTTTGTGGATCTGCAGGGAAATGTCCTGGGCAGGCACGAAGGAATCTCCCATTATACCATTGGCCAGCGCAAGGGCCTGAACCTTTCAATGGGGCGTCCCGTGTTTGTGGTAGAGATACGTCCCGAGACCAATGAGGTGGTGATCGGAGAGGGCAAGGATGTATTTACAAATGTCCTTTGCTGCAGCAAGTTGAACTGGATGGCGGTGGAAGGCCTTCATGGACAGGCGATGGAGGTCATTGCCAAGATCAGATACAGCCACAGGGGCGCGCCCTGCACCATACGGGAGATTGGTCCGGACCTGGTGGAGTGCGTGTTCCACGAGCCGGTACGGGCGGCTACGCCGGGCCAGGCCGTTGTGTTCTACCAGGGGGATTATGTGGCAGGCGGAGGTACTATTGTATGAAAATGAAGGCGTGGGAAAGACAGGGATCAAAGGTTTCTTTTGTGCTGGCAGGAATACTGGCCTGCAGCCTTGGAGCTGCGGGCTGCAGCCAGTATGCCACCAGTGAGGAACTTAAGTCCCAGGCAGAGGTATCCCAGGCAGAGGCGGCCGTGGATGGTCTGGGAGGAAAAGGCGGTTCTGCTTCTGAAGGCCAGAATGGCAAGGATGATCAGCGCCGGGATAACCAGGGCCGGGATGATCAAAGCCAGGGAGACATCCGGATCAGCGCCACTGCGGAAACCACCCGTCTGGAGACAGAGCTGACCACAGCGCCCTTGCCGGTATTTGAGAGTGTGGACGATTCGGTTTATGTAAAGACCTCTGACGGAGGCAGTGTGCGTATCCGGTCATCCTGTGACACGGGAAGCGATTCCAACATAGTCACCTATGCAAGCCATGGGACAAAACTGAAACGCACGGGTAAGAGCAGCGAGTGGACCAGGATCGATTACAACGGTACATCCTGCTATCTCTCATCCGCTTATGTAACCACCGATGTTGTAGAGACAAGTGGGGCAGCCGGGGTGTCCGGGGCATCATGCGCGGACAGCGGGGAGGTTACCCTGAACCCTTCCTGGAAGTATGCTGATTTTTCAAAGATCAACTCCGGTTCTGCCGTGCTTTACCGTTCGGATGCATCCGGCAGGAAAAATATCACGGTCTGCGTCAATGCGGGACACGGCACAAAAGGCGGTTCTTCGGTGAAGACCCTGTGCCATCCGGATGGTACGCCCAAGGTCACCGGGGGCACAACCGGCGCGGGCGCAACCTCGGCCGTGGCTGTTTCAGGCGGGATGACATTTGCGGACGGTACGGCGGAGAGTAAGGTGACCCTTGCCATGGCAAAGATCCTAAAGGATAAACTTCTGGCATCCGGGTATGATGTGCTGATGATAAGGGAAAGTGATGATGTGCAGTTGGATAATATAGCCAGGACAGTGATCGCCAACAATACCAGCGACTGCCATATTGCGCTCCACTGGGATTCCACCACCAACAACAAGGGGGCGTTTTATATGAGTGTGCCCAATGTGGATTCCTACCGGAACATGGAGCCGGTGAGAAGCCACTGGCAGTCCCACAATGCTCTTGGAGAGAGTCTGGTGGCAGGCCTGAAAGGCGTTGGGGTAAAGATATTCTCCAATGGAGCCATGGCCATGGACCTGACCCAGACCTCCTTTTCCACCATACCTTCCGTGGACATAGAGTTGGGTGACAAGGCATCAGACCACTCCCAGGCAACTCTGAATACATTGGCTGACGGCCTTCTGGCAGGGATCAACCAATATTTTGGCCGGTGATTATTAACATTTTCTTACAGTACCCTTCTTGAGATAGACAAAAACTGAAAACTGTTTTACAATGAGCATAACAGTTTGATTTTTGTCAAAACAAGGAGGGACTTTTTATGAAACTTATGAAACGCCTGCTGGCCATCGCCCTTGGAGCCGCCCTGCTGTGCCCCATGACCGCATATGCCGGACAGACAGAGGAAGCTTTGGCGCTGTATAACCAGGTACAGGAGAAGAGCAGATCCATTACGGACATGAATGCCTACTATGATTTTAAGATAAAAGTGGGCGGCACCATGCTGCAGAATGAAGGCCTGTCCCCCATGGACATGCGGCTTGAGATGAACATAAAGATGAACCATCTCACAGACCCCGGCCAGATGCGTTATATGGCTTACAGCCGTATGACGGGACCGGACAATGAGCAGATTACGTTTTCCATGTATTATCTGGACGGATACTGCTACATGGATATGCTGGGTCAGAAAGTCAAGTACCCCATGGCAATGGCCGACATGATGGAGCAGTCCATGGCATCCGCCAATGCCTTTGATGTTTCCACAGACATTATGCGGGACCTGAACCTGTGGGATGAGGGTGAGAATAAGGTGATCGGTTTTACCATTGATGATACTAAGATGAATGAGTACCTTCAGACTGTTTTAAGTTCTACGGGCCTCACCGGCATGATGGATGGAACCGGCATGAACCTTCGCAACATGAGAGGTGAATATGTTGTAAATCCAAACGGTGACATGATCAAGATGCGTCTTAAGATGGATATGGATATGACCATGGAAGGCCAGACCGTTACCGTAAATCTGGACGGAGATGTGGGAATCGCAGATCCGGGCCAGCCTGTGGATGTTCCTGTTCCCAATGTTGCCGAGTATACGGATATGACGGCAGCTGCAGCTGCTAATTAAGGCTTGGCAGCGGTATCTGGCTAAGATTTGACAGCATGGATATAAGACAACAGAATTGAAAGTAAAAAAATTAATGCCAACTACTACACAAAACACAAAATTTAGTGTATAATGCAGTAGTTGGTATTTTCTTGGAGGAGTACCCAAGCGGCTGAAGGGTCTGGCTTCGAACACCAGTAGGTCGGTAGCACCGGCGCGAGGGTTCAAATCCCTCCTCCTCCGTTTCATAGGCTGTCAGCGATATTGCTGGCGGCTTTTTTGTGATGAATGGGTTTGTTAAATGTACCGGCAGCCGGATGGTCTGTATATGGGGAATGAAGAAGCAGGAATATGGAGGGGCCTGTCCCCGCGGGTTAGACGTATAAAGCCATTATAAGAACAGAATATACATGCTATAGTGAGGCGAATTGTTCAAAGACTCTGTTAACATCCAGTTCTCCATATCCCCAAATGTTATTAGGAAATAAAATTTCCGGATCATGTCTCGCTCCCCGTGTTAATAGCCTGCTGATATCATTTCCTGTAATCGAGGTATAGTTCCCACGGGAAACACACCATTCTAAAATGATCGCGATGGCTCCGCCGGCAAAAGCGGCAGCAGCTCCGCTGCCGGAGGCATTACCGTAACGGTTTTGGGGCAAGGCGCAGGGAATCTGATAACCTGGTGCTGCCAGATCCGGTTTTATGTGTCCGTTTCGGGTAAATCCTCTTCCTGACTCTTGGATTATCCGGTTATCAAGCTGATTGTAGGCGGTCACTGTCAGCGGATGGTAGCTGTTGCCTGGAGAAGTGATGGTTGTATCGGGATCCGGCCGTATAAAATATGTGTTATCCGACAGAATCGATTCGGTTGGCAGCCAGGCATGGAAAGTAAATGCCTCATTTTCTAAATTGCGTATTCGGATCGTCCATGTACCGGGAAGCGCGTTATGAAAACGGACAAGGATTAATTGGTCCCCTGTATCCTGCTCAAACATCATATTATTGACCCATAAAATGCAATCATGAAAAATAAACTGAAATCTTCTGCAGTCAAACAGGGAAGGGAAGACCTGCTGTGTGGTTTCACGATTGGGTGCAAAAATCTCCACGGATAATCTTGAATAGGAGGACCATATCTCAAATGAAAATTCATGATCGCCATCTCCAACCAACAGCTCAAAATCATTTTGGAATGGCGCTGTCATTGTGGTATGAAAATAATGTCTTCCCGCTACGCCTTCATTTCCGGCCGATATGGATATTCCTATCCATGGGAGCTGGGAAAGATAATCCAAATAGCTGCTGAGAGCACCGTTTCCGTCATGCCCTCCTTGATTGCTGCCCAATGCAAGGCATATAACAATAGGGCGCCTCAGGGCTTGTGAAACAGTGTATAAATATCTGACTCCAAGCATGATGTCCGATTCCATATAGCAAGTAACATCATTGGGGACACAAAATATATCTTTGATATTTTTCTTTGCTTCCTTTAACTTTACAATGACCAACTCAGATTTTGGTACGACACCGGAAAAGTTAACCGTATCGTTTGGGCTGCCGGCAATGATACTGGCAAGGGATGTACCGTGTCCGGTGGGATCAGATACAGGTACTATAGAATGAGGGTTATCTGAGGATAAAGCATGATTGATCTCCTCGGTCTGATATTCCGTGCCGAAGGTAAATCGTTCCGGCGGCGTACCATTTTGATTGGTCTGGTCCCAAATAGAGATGATTCGGGAAGTACTGTCAGGATTGCGGAATGCAGGATGGGTGTAATCAATTCCGGTGTCAATAATACCGACCAGTACCCCCAGGCCCTGTAAATCCAGATGGGGATTCTCCTGTATGGAGATAATTCCGGAGGCTCCCAGGCTGATAGGAGAAGTAGCTTCAAATAAGCTAGGGAATATGTGATATGGCATTGTGCCGAGAGAACAGATATTATCAGCGGCAGGAAGATGGATCAAGGCATGCCGTTCATTAATATAAGTAATGTTATCGTCGTTTGCATAAATCGGAGCTATTGCATTATTTATTATTAAGTCATAATAATTCTCATCTAATATTTTCATCCAGCGCATTCCTAAGTTTCCAATTTATTTCAATATATGAGAGTGGACCTTGAAATATTCATTCATGGGCATAAGGTTAAAAATATGTTAAACTTACTTCCACCCTCTTGTGTTATTACATTTAAACCCATATAATAAGCCATAAACAGATCACACAAAAGGAGAAAACCGTTTTTATGGAGGACGCTGATCGTAATGCTGCCCTGAACTATAATTTTACACAGAAATCAGAACAATGAGGCATGTCCTGCGCCCTTTTTGGCGTTGGCCGTGCCATTTTATTTTATGCTTTCCGGCTGAGGAAGGAAACAGAAAGGAACCGATGTGATGAAAACAGAAGAAAGAAAGGTATTTATAATCAATTGCATGTATTTTGCCATCCTGTTGGCGGCCGCTTTTGCTATTTTAAAATACGGCCTGCCCATGGTAACCCCTTTTGTCACGGCATTTGTGATCGCATACCTGTTAAAGGGACCCATTTGCTTTTTGTCAGGCAGGCTTCATCTGAACCAAAAGGTCACGGCCATTCTGCTGGTACTCCTGTTTTACAGCACAGCGGGGCTTTTGATAACCCTGCTCTGTATTAAGATGTTTTCCCAGGGAAAAGCGCTCATAGTAAATCTGCCGGCAATCTATACTAACCGGGCGGAACCGGTACTTGCAGGGATATTCAGCAGCATTGAGCAGTCCATTCTGCGCATGGACCCATCCCTTGTGGGTGCTCTGGAGGAACTGGAGGGACATTTTGTACAGTCGGCAGGCCAGATGGTTTCCGGGCTTTCCATAAGCGCCATGGGGTGGATATCCGGTTTTGCCTCCTCCCTTCCCGGCCTTTTTATCAATCTGCTGCTTATGGTCATAGCCACCTTTTTCACAGCAATGGATTATGACCGGCTCACAAGCTTCTGCCTGCTTCAGATGGGGGAAAAGTCAAGGGGGATCTTTCTGAAGATCCAGGCTTATGTGGTAGGCACGCTGTTTGTATGCATCCGTTCCTATGCCCTTATCATGTCCATAACCTTTGTGGAACTTGCCCTGGGACTTACACTGATCGGCGTGGAGCACTCCCTTCTGATCGCATGTTTGATCGCTGTTTTTGATATCCTTCCTGTGCTGGGAACAGGGGGCATTATGATACCGTGGACGATCATCACAGCCATTACGGGAGATCACAAACTGGCTCTGGGGCTTCTGATCGTTTATCTGGCCATCACGGTCATCCGCAATATCATAGAGCCCAAGATCGTAGGCAGCCAGATCGGCCTTCACCCCGTGGTGACGCTGGTCAGCATGTTTGTGGGGGCGCAGCTTTTTGGGGTGCTTGGACTTTTCGGTTTTCCCATCGGTCTCTCGTTGCTGCGCCATCTCAATGACACAGGCACGGTCAGGCTGTTCAGAACAGCGTAACGGCAGAAAACTATTAGGGGGGCGGGGATGAAACGGACATTAAAGATATATTATACTTCTGATACCCATGGACATGTATTTCCAGTGGATTATCTGGCAGGTGTACCTGAAACATGCGGTATCCTGAACTTGGCCGCACAGATGAAAAAGGATGAAAACACCCTGATCCTGGACGGCGGAGATACGCTTCAGGGCACGCCTTTTTCCCAGTATTATCTGGAACATCCGGATAAAGCGCCATGCCATCCCATGGCTGCGGCGTTTAACGCGGCAGGATACGACTATATCACTCTTGGAAACCATGATTTTAATTTTGGGTACAAGGCCCTGAGGGATTACCTCCAGGCGCTGGATGCACAGTGCCTGTGTGCCAATGTGCAGGATCTGAGGGGAGAATTGGGAATCCTGCCGGAGATCGTGCATACCCTGGAAAACGGGCTTAGGATTGGGATTTCGGGAATTGTAACAGATTATGTAAATGTGTGGGAACAGCCTGAAACATTGGCAGGACTGCGGATTACAGATGCCTTTACCGCAGCATCCCATGCATATGAGCGCCTCCGGCCGCAGTGTGATATCTGTATCTGTATTTACCATGGAGGATTTGAGCGTGATCTGCAGGACGGCAGGATCTTATCCTACACAGGAGAAAATATTGGCTGGAAGCTTTGCGAAGAATTGGGTTATGACCTGGTACTGACCGGTCACCAGCATGCGGCAATAGAAGGAACAGATATAAATAAAACTTATGCGGTCCAATGTCCTGGGGGAGCAGAGCGGTATGTTTTTCTGGAGGTTGAGGAGGAAGACAAAAAGGTGGACATAGGATCCCGGATCCTGCCTGTGGAAAAAGAGCACGAGAGGGAACCCTATGACACGCTGCTGCCCTTTGAATGCATGGTGGAGCAATGGCTGAACCAGCCTGTGGGATGGATGGCGAATGATATATTGCCTGAGGAAAAATTGAAGGCGGCCCTGGGGGGCAGCCGTATGGCTGCCTTGTTTAATCAGGTACAGCTTGCAGTAACCGGTGCGGAATTATCCTGTACCAGTTTGGGAAATACTCCTGTGGGCCTGTACAGCCCTGTGACCATGAAAGGGATATATAGGGCATATCCCTTTGACAACACGCTAGTGGTCCTGGAGGCAGATGAGACAGTGCTCAGGGCCTCCCTGGAGCGGTGCGCAGCCTACTTTACGCTAAAGGATGGAAAACCGGCAATATCGGAAGTGTTCCTGGAACCAAAGCTGGGACATTTTAATTACGATTTTTATGCAGGAATCTCCTGTGTCTTTGACATAGGACGTCCTGTGGGACAAAGAGTAACCAAGCTGACCAGGACAGACGGCACTCCTCTGGGAAAGGGAAAATTGCGGCTGTGTACCAGCAATTACCGCGCCACGGGCATAGGGGGATATGAGCTGTTGGGCCGTTGCCCTGTATTGTGGAAAGGCACTGTGCAGGTGCCGGAGCTGATCGCCCGTTATATCCGCTCCAACAGTCCCGTAAAACTGCCGAATAGGGAAAGCTGCCAGGTGATCTGGCAGCCTCAGACGTGATACGGTCTAATATGTAGGTATTCCGGGATCTGAACATATTTGGACAAAGCTGCTCTCTGTACGGGAACGTCCGAGGGGGCAGGCCCCCCGGACTGTTTTAATTCCGTTTCCATGCTGGGTCCTGGCCGGTCAGGATCAGGACTCCATGCCTCTTCCCGGGCATTCCTCCGGGATGGAAGGGGTGGCGTCAGCGGTTCCGGGCAGGTCGATCTCCGGAATGTCACCATCGCCGTAAGTGCTGCTGTTTCTTCCCGGAAGCTCCAAGGGCTCCAAGGGTGTCTGTCCGGCATTCATGGCCATCATCCTTTCGTAAACATGTTTTCTACATAGTTGCGCATTTCCTGTCTGCTCTCAATGGTTCTGGCGCCATTGACGATTTGTTCCTGTTCCGGTTTGGAAAGCCCTGCAAAGCGGTTTAAGGCATCGGAATGCATGGCCAGCTCCATAGTAAACCCAATAGGCAGTTCATCATTATCTATCATGTTCATCACCTCATGGTTAGTATGGAGGATAAGGCGGGAAAATATGCGTTTTTTCAAGTATAAAAAGTGGATGTACAGGGAGTCTGCCGCACATCCACGGGATAGGAAGGAAATTGAATCCTAAAAGGTTCCGGTAACAGAAGCGGGGATGGTAAATTCCACTGCTCCCATATAACCAGGTGCCACATCATATTCATTAAAAGCAATTACAAGTTCACCGTTCTGATTAAAATAGTAACTTTCATCCCCGGTCAGTCCCTTAAAGTCCTCCTCAGGCATCTCGGAATGATAGAAATAGATAATATTCTCGTCCGCGGCCATCTGGGCTTCCATCTGCTGCTTGATCTGATCGCTGACAGCTTCCAGGGCTGCCGGTTTGTTTTTCAGAAGTTCTGCCAGGGTTATGACATTTCCTGTTGTCTTGTCAATGGTAAAGATCTTAACAAACTGAGTGCCGCTGGCCATGGTAAGGGTGGTGTCGATCCGGATGGACAGGTATTTGTCAGTGTCAGTCACCACCTTGTATCGGGAATCCACTCCATAATGGCCTTCACCATTGTTTGCGGCCAGTTCTTTTTCGTAGTCGGCAATGAATTCATTGGCATATTCCTCAATGGATTTATTGGCAGGGACCTGGGTTTCTCCACTGTTCTCCAAAGTTACCTGGGGAACCTGGATATCTGCTTCAAAATTGCCCTTTTTATCTTCAAAGGTACGGAAGGTAACTACTTTGGCAATGGATCCGATCACGGGTATCTGCTCCATTGCATTGGCTGTGGTAGGATTTAAGTTAGCCAGCAGGGTAATGGTCAGCATGGCTGCTGCTGCGACCCCGCCTGTATGTTTTGCAAATTTCATAATGATCACGCCTTTCTGTTCTCTTTTTGCCTGGGCAATGCCCGTCTGCATGCGCGTCTTAGCTTCTTTTGGCACAGGAATGTGGTCATATTCCTGCTTTAACATGTCCATCTGTTTTTTTTCATCCTGTTTCATGAGCATTACTCCTTTCTAAAATTTATCTGCAACATCTTTATAATGTTCGGCCTCCAGGTTTAGTCTTAGCTTTTTCAGGGACCTGTACAGCCTGGCTTTTACCGTGTTCAGGTTATCACCCAGGATATCTGCAATGTCCTCCAGCTTCAGGTCCTCAAAATACCTGAGGATAATAATTGTTTTGCTTTTGTGGTCCAGCTGGTTCAGTATGGTCCGCAGTTCCGTTTCCTGATACTGATCCTCCACCGGGATCTCCGGCAGTTCCTCGGTCAGTGTCTCCTTCTTTTTCTTCCGTAACAGATCCAGGGCAGTGTTGACTACGATCCTGTAAATCCATGTGGACAGGTAGTCTTTATTCTTAACCTTGCCGCAGTCCCTGATCGCCCGATAGGCGCTTTCCTGGACTACATCCAAAGCATCGTCTTCATTGCGCATATAGCTATATGCCAGGCGGTAATATTTCTCATAATTGTCCGTGAGAATCCGTTCGGTGTCCGCCGTATTTTTTTGAAAGCCCATGTATTGTATCCTCCTTTCGTATCCTTCTGTGTGTTAGACGTTTGAGGATTCCATAAAGTTGCACTCATTCCTACATTTTATCGTAAGAATTGTGAAATGCAACATCCATTGTGTTTTAAATCAAAAAATGTTATATTGATAATACCTTTAGTGGACAATCGCATACGCTCAAACCGCTGTTTTTTTGAGGCTGGCCGCGTTAACGCCAGTGGGCGCACGTCCGGCGGTAATGACGCGGGATTACTGATCTGTTGTGTGAAAACATGTGTCCCCTTGTCCGCTGAGGGTATGGTTTTATAAAAAGATAAATCGGAAACAAAATGAAAGGTATACGTCAGATGAGGGAAGATTATACAAAGGACATGGAGATAGGGGATGACATCCGCCACGTTCCCCTGGAGCCCGGGAAAAGTCAGGGAACCAGGCAGAACAGGCCTGTGGGTGCTTCACATATGGGAGGAACCAGGCAGGATAACGGCGCTGAGGGGGCGTTAGTTCCGGGCCGTTCCAGGGCAAAAGGAGCCGGACGTTCACGTTCCAGGGAGGAAGCGGCCTTAAGAAAGCGGGCTGGTTCAGGGAACGCGTCCGCAGCGGGAGAGGATCACAGCGCGGGGGGAGGCCACCGCACAGGGGAAAGTCTTCGCACAGGGGAAGGCCACCACGCGGAGAAGGGGCACATAGCACAGATCCGCGCGGATGCAGGCAGCCGCAGTTCCCGTGGAGCAGGCAGCCGCCTGGCCCGAAGCGGCTCACGGGATGAAACCCGAAGCAATTTACAAGGCGAAACCCGAAGCGGCTCACACGGCGAAACCAGAAACAGGTCCCAGCGCGAAGGGAAGAATGATTCGCGGGGGAGCGGCAAAAGGCGGGGAGTACCGGTGCTCGCCCTTTTACTTGCATTTGTGCTGGGCATAGGCGCAGGATTTGGCGGAGGTTATTATCTCTGGGGGTGGGAACGGCCCTATACGGTGGACCTGAAAGCGGCGGAAGTGCCTGAATGGGTAAAACAGGATTTTATAAGGAAGAATATATTTTCAAGACCGGATGTCAGCAGGCAGAGGGTTAATAATATCGTGATCCATTATGTGGCAAATCCGGGGTCCACGGCAGAAAACAACAGGAATTATTTTGACAGCCTGGCGGATCAGGATCCACAAAAGGGCGGAACCTCCACCAGCAGCCACTTTGTGGTGGGTCTGGAGGGGGAGGTGATCCAGTGCATCCCCATTACTGAAATTGCTTACGCAAATGCCCCCCGCAATGACGACACCATAGCCATAGAGGTCTGCCATCCTGATGAGACCGGCAAATTCAACGATGCAACCTATGAGTCGGTGGTAAACCTGACCGCAGCTCTGTGCAAGGAACTGAAACTGACATCCAAAGACGTGGTCCGCCATTACGATATCAACGGAAAAGTTTGTCCCAAGTACTTTGTAGATCATGAAGATGCATGGGAGCAGTTTAAAAAGGACGTGGATGCTGCCATGAAAGGCAGCAAATGACGGGCGGTTACAGCAGGTGAAATTCCGGCACCCTTTCATGGTATACCGCATAATGGCGGAAGCCGCATTCTAACAGGATACGGCGGCATTCCTCAAAGGCATTGCCCAGGAATTCCGGAGAGTGGGCATCCGACCCAATGGTGATGATCTCACCGCCAAGTTCCCTGTAGCGCTTTAAAATCCTGCTGCAGGGATTGGGCTGTCCCAGACCGTATTTAAAGCCGCCCGTATTGCACTCCAGTCCCTTGCCGTGCCGGATCAGTTCCATGAGAAGGGGTTCGATCCATTGTTCATAGCGCTGGTAGGTATAGCAGGAATTCTGATGAGGGGCGTAACGCACAATATAATCCAGATGACCAAAGGAATCAAAGGTGTCATAAAGGTTGCGCACACGGCTTAAAGATACTTTAAAAAACTGCTCCAGACCATCCTCCTCACCGTAGGTTTCCCAGTAATCGGAATCATAGGGATCCATTCCCATCACAAAATGGCTGGACCCGATAATGAAGTCAAAGCAGGAGCCGTATTCCTTTTCAAGATTGTGAAGATATCGTTTCAGGTGGTTCTGAAGGCCCAGTTCCACCCCTATATTGATACGTATCCTTTCCTTATATTCATTCCTAAGGCTTTGAAGGACAGTGAGATAGGACGGTATATCCAGGTTAAAGTTGGTGTCGCAGAAGCTGGTATCATAGTCATGATGGTCAGTGATGCACATTTCCATCATGCCAAGCCGGATGGCCCGTTCAATCTGCCGGCGCACGGGGGTATCGGAATCACCGGAAAATTCAGTATGCAGATGACAGTCGTAAATCATGGAAGGTTCTCCTTGTAGTTATTACTAAATAGGCATTATTATATGAAATAAAATTTGCCGGAGCGTGTGGACATTTAGTTCCACCCAGGCACGCTCTAGGTTCATTATAGCAGAAAGTTCCCGAAAGAAAAGATTTTATTTTATCAACAAATGAATAAGAGTGCTCCAAGGCGTGGCATAATGGATAGTGGGAAATTCAGGGGACTTTAGGCCCGTACAGGGGCAGGGGATGAAAGAAATTTCCAGAAAAAGCCAGTCCTGCGAAAAAATGAAAAAAGGACTTGCCATTTGCTGAGAAATTGATTACAATGTAATAAGGTTGATTATTATTTAACAATAATATAATTTTTAACAAACTAGGAGGAATTGAATCATGGCAGTAAAAGTAGCAATTAATGGTTTTGGACGTATTGGACGTCTGGCTTTCCGTCAGATGTT